>CEVW01139549.1_pt1 | contig 23087 bp, 19 predicted proteins | sample 427061 | NCBI WGS metagenome assembly CEVW01 (sample SAMEA2623774, study PRJEB7988) | marine metagenome | biome: marine biome (ENVO:00000447); feature: surface water layer (ENVO:00002042); material: "saline water (ENVO:00002010), including plankton (ENVO:xxxxxxxx)" | depth 5 m
AGGTTGGAAGCATCAAGAAATGGGACACATCTTTCTTATAAGATAAGATCTGGTGTCCAAATAAACGAAGTTTTACAAAAATATATTCCTTTTTATTCTGCTTAGGTAATTGCTATCTTAATTTCAAAAACTATATTTGCCCCCAATATATTGTAGATAAAAATGAGCAGGTTTAAAGAATATACAAGATTACATTTAGCAGAAATACATAAAACAGTTTTAGCCAAATGGAGAGAAACTAATGTTTTTAATGCCAGTGTTATTAGTAGAAAAGAAAGCCCAAGTTTTACATTTTATGAAGGGCCTCCTTCTGCAAATGGTATGCCTGGAATTCATCATGTTATTGCTCGTACTATAAAGGATCTTTTTTGCAGATATAAAACTCTCAAAGGATTTCAAGTTAACAGAAAAGCCGGATGGGATACCCACGGTCTTCCTGTTGAGCTGGGGGTAGAAAAAGAATTATCCATCACTAAAGAAGATATTGGAACTGCTATTTCTATTGAAGATTATAATAACGCTTGCAGAAATAATGTCATGAAATATAAGGGTAAGTGGGAAGATATAACTGAGCAAATGGGTTATTGGGTAGATATGCAAAATCCATATCTCACTTATGACAATAAATACATAGAAAGTGTTTGGTGGCTGCTTTCAGAGATGCATCAAAAAGGGTTGCTTTATAAGGGTCATACCATTCAGCCTTTTTCGCCAAAAGCAGGAACAGGATTAAGTACTCATGAACTAAATCAGCCTGGCTGTTATCGTGAAGTGAAAGATACCTCTGTTGTTGCTCAGTTTAAAATAACAAAAAATAGTAGCTCTGAATTTTTATTTAAGAGTACTGAAAGCCCTATTTACTTTTTAGCCTGGACAACTACTCCTTGGACCCTACCTTCAAATACAGCTCTTGCAGTTGGTAAAAAAATTGATTATTTACTAATTGAAACCTTAAATCAATATACAAAAAATAAAATTTCTGTAATCATTGCACGCTCCTTAGTCTCAAAATATTTTAATGCGGAAAATGAAAACGCGTCGTTTAAAGATTATGAAATTGGCAAAAAAAATATTCCTTTTAAAATAATTTCCGAATTTAACGGCTCAGTGCTGGAGAACCTGAGATATGAACAGCTTTTTAAATATGCTCAGCCAAAAGATGGAGATGCGTTCAAAGTTATTTTAGGAGATTTTGTCACAACTGAAGATGGCACCGGAATTGTACATATGGCCCCTAGTTTTGGAGCTGATGATAATAGAGTCTGTAAGCAAAATGGAATTGGAAGCTTGACTCTGGTGGATAAAAAAGGACAATTTACTTCAGAGGTCCATGATTTTGCTGGACTATATGTTAGGGATGAATATTACACTCCAAAAGAAGAAAAACCAAAACTTTCTACTGACATTCAAATTGTAATTAAACTAAAAGAAGAAGGCCTTTGCTTCAAATCTGAAAAATATGCACACTCATACCCTCATTGTTGGAGAACTGATAAGCCAATTTTATATTATCCTTTAGATAGTTGGTTTATAAAAACTACTGACTACAAAAAGCGTATGCTCGAGCTTAATAACACTATTAATTGGAAACCAAAATCAACAGGTGAGGGTCGTTTTGGAAAGTGGCTTGAAAATTTAGTTGACTGGAATTTATCTCGCTCTCGTTTTTGGGGAATACCTATTCCTATATGGAGAACTGAAGATGGAAAAGAAGAGATTTGTATTGGATCAATAAATCAATTAAAAAAAGAAGTAGAAAAATCTGTTGAGGCTGGATTTATGGATGTTAATATTTTAAACAACTTTAAATTAGATGATTTTTCTGACGAAAATTATAATATACTAGATTTACACAAGCCCTATGTTGATAACATTATTCTTGTTTCTTCATCAGGAAAGAAAATGAAAAGAGAGTCTGATTTAATTGATGTTTGGTTCGATTCTGGATCAATGCCTTATGCTCAATTACATTATCCGTTTGAGAACAAAGATTTATTTGAACGTAACTATCCTGCTGATTTTATTGCTGAAGGAGTGGACCAAACAAGAGGTTGGTTCTTCACGCTTCACGCTATTTCAAGTATTCTTTTTGATTCTGTTGCCTATAAAAATGTAATCTCAAATGGCCTTGTGTTAGATAAATCTGGTAATAAAATGTCTAAAAGATTAGGAAATGCTATAGATCCTTTCTCCATAATTGACAAGTATGGAGCTGATTCAACAAGATGGTATATGATATCAAATGCTCAGCCTTGGGATAACTTAAAATTTGATGAGGAAGGAATAGCTGAGGTGCAAAGAAAGTTTTTTGGGACGCTTTACAACACCTACACCTTCTTTTCTCTTTATGCAAATATTGATAAATTCAATTACCTAGAAGAAATAATTCCTATTAATAAAAGAAATAGGTTAGATCGTTGGGTGTTATCTGAATTAAACTCTCTTATTAAACAAGTTGAGAAAAATTATGACTCTTACGAACCAACAAAAGTTGCAAGATTAATCCAAGATTTTACAATTGACAAATTGAGTAACTGGTACGTAAGATTAAGTAGAAGACGTTTTTGGAAGGGAGCATACAATATAGAAAAAATAGCAGCCTACCAAACACTATATGAGTGCTTAGAAGCTGTTGCGATAATAGCCGCACCTATTGCCCCTTTCTTTATGGATAACCTGTTTCAAGATCTAAACAATGTTAGTAAAAAGCACTCGGTCAAATCAGTTCATTTGTCTGATTTCCCAAAAGTAAACCCATCAATAATTGATGTTGATCTTGAAAGAAGAATGAACTTAGCTCAAAACATTACCTCTTTAGCCTTGTCATTAAGAAAAAAAGAGAAGTTAAGAGTAAGGCAGCCGCTTCAAAAGATAATGATTCCTGTTTTAGACAAAAAAATGAAAGAGGATATCGCTACCATTTCTGACATTATAAAAACAGAAATCAATGTTAAAAAAATTGATCTATTAGAAGAAGATTCACTAGTGTTAACAAAAATAATTAAACCTAATTTTAAAGCTTTAGGCCCTAAGTATGGAAAGGACATGAAGCTTATCTCAAGGTTAATCGGAGAGTTAAATAATGATAACATTAACGAAATTGAGAGGACTGGCAAAATTCAACTATCAGAAAACATCATACTTAACTTATCTGACGTTGAGATTAAATCTTGTGATGTTCCTGGATTTAGTGTTGCAAGCAATAGCGAAGCAACTGTTGCTTTAGACATATCTTTAACCAAAACGTTAAAAGAAGAGGGGTTGGCAAGAGAATTTGTAAATAGGATTCAGGGCCTAAGAAAAGATAATGGTTTTGGTGTTACTGATAAGATTAAAATTATAATTGAAAAAAATCCCTGCATAACAAATGCAATTAAAAATAATTTCGCTTATATTTGTGAGGAAACTTTAGCAGTACAATTAGATTATGAAGGAAAATCTTTAAAAGATTGTACTTTAATAGAATTAATTGATGGTATTTCGGTTAATGTTTTTTTAGTAAAAAAATAAAATTATGGCAGAAAAAACAACATACTCAGAAGCAGAATTAAACGAATTTAAACAGATAATCCTTGCTAAAATTGATAGTGCCCAAGAAGATTTACGAATACTTCGGGCTGCTACAGCTAATGATTCGGATAACGGAACGGAAGACACCTCTCCTTCTTTTAAAGCATTTGAAGAGGGGTCAACAACGCTTTCAAAAGAAGAGAATATTAAGCTTGCTGAAAGACAGGCGAAATTTATCAGAAACCTTAACAATGCTTTAATCAGAATTGAAAATAAAACATATGGCATCTGCAGAGTTACATCTAAGCTCATATCTAAAGAAAGGTTAAAACTTGTGCCTCACGCCACCCTAAGTATTGAAGCCAAAAAAGCTCAATAAAAATTTTGAAAAAAATATTTCTTACAGCATTTTTATTATTATTGGTTGATCAAATTAGTAAAGTTTGGATAAAAACTAATATGTTCTTAGGTCAAGAATTCTACATTACTGATTGGTTTATTATTCATTTCACTGAAAATAACGGTATGGCTTTTGGTATGGAATTTGGCGGCTCCGCAGGCAAAGCTCTTTTAACTATTTTTAGGATTGTTGTTGTAACTATAGGTGTTTTCTATATAAACTCTATTGTTACCCTTTCAATGCCAAAGGGCGTCTTAATTGCGCTAGGGCTAATAATTGGAGGCGCCATTGGTAATATTATTGATAGCGTCTTCTATGGTCTTGTTTTTGATGACAGTTACAATTCTATTGCATCCTTCTTTCCAGATGCAGGAGGGTATGCTCCATTGCTACACGGAAAGGTTGTTGACATGTTATATTTCCCACTAATAAATAGCCACCTACCCAATTGGATGCCGTTTTTTGGAGGAGAACATTTTATTTTTTTTAGGCCCGTTTTTAATGTGGCTGATTCGGGTATTTCTATAGGAATATTTATGATCTTGCTTTTTTACAGAAAACATTTTAATTAGAATTATTTAATTGATTTCTTTGCATATCACCATAAATACTTCCCTCTAGCCCAACTTTCTCAACGTGTTTTTTAAAATACTTTTGATTAATTTTTCGTAAAAAGCATAGCGCCTTAAAATGAATCAGGTTTATTAACGGAGTTTTTATACCCCCCCATCCCTTTGGGAAATCATAATCATATTTTTCTAAAAAAGGGCCAAAAACAGCAATGGCCTGTTGCTTAATATCATCTGTATAATAGAGAGATAAGTTTTTCTTCTTGCCAATAGTCTTGTTTGCAACAGGTAGTGGTCTTGGGTTATCTATACCGGCCTTTTGAAGCGCAATTAAATAGTCTTTATCAATATTTTCATACTTTATTACAAAATCACAATAAGAAAGTGTTAGTGAAGACAAATTGTCATATGGTTTATTAAAAAATTTTTTAAAGTAGTTTTGAAATGACGCCTTGTTGTTATGAATATAGTTAAACTGTTCTCTCTGTTTTTTTGTTATGTGCCCACCATTTTCAGTAAAAAGCTTTGGATTAGTAAAGTTTCCTTTTGCGTTTGCTTTCATTTTTTCATATACAGTAACCGCTATATCCATGGGATTTCTTAAAACTGCAAATACAAAATATTTTTTTTCTTGCTTGCTTGCATGCTTTTCAAACTCAAAATATAACGAGTGTTTGCTTAAGTATGGTTCCCCTTCATGCTCAAGATATAACTCTTTTGATATTGCGGAAGAGGCGGAGAATGGCAGTCCTATAAAAAGATATTTATATTTATGGCTAATTATCATTTACACTAAATTTTTGCTTATAAGATACTCTGCTATTTGGACTGTATTTGTAGCCGCGCCTTTACGCAAATTGTCTGCAACAATCCATAAATTTAATGATTTTTCTTCAGTAAAATCTCTTCTGATTCTACCAACAAAAACATCGTCTTTTTTAGATGCATTAATTGGCATAGGATATTTGTTGTTCCGAATATCATCAATAACCTTTACTCCTGGCATCTTGTTTAATTCCTTTCTAACTTCATTTAAGTCAAACTCATTTTCGAATTTAACATTTACACTTTCTGAATGGCCATCTAGAACTGGAATTCTTACGGCGGTTGCTACAACATCAATATTATTATCTAGAATCTTCTTAGTCTCATTAGTTAGTTTCATCTCTTCTTTTGTATACCCATTTTCAATAAAATCATCACAATGAGGAAGCGCATTTCTATAAATTTGATGGGGATAAGCTTTTTTAACAGAAGCCCCTGTTTCTTCATTTTCTAACTGCTCAATAGCTTTTCTGCCAGTTCCCGAAACGGACTGATATGTAGAAACAACTACTCTTTTTACTGAAAACCTTTTATGCAGCGGATAAAGAGCCATCACCAATTGAATAGTAGAACAATTAGGATTTGCAATTATAAAATCTTCTTTTAACAACTCAAATCCATTTATTTCTGGAACGATAAGCTTGTGTTTTGGATTCATTCTCCAATAAGATGAGTTATCTATTACCTTGCACCCTTTTTCTGCTAGTTTTGGCGCCCAAATTTTTGAGACCTCGCTTCCAGAAGAAAAGAGAGCTAAATCAATTTCTTTATTTAATAACTCGTTTAAAGAAATGACCTTATGCTTCATCCCATTATAAAATATCTCTTTCCCATATGAGCTCTCTGAAGCCACAAGCATAAGGTCAGTAATATTAATATTTCTCTCCAAAAGAACCTCTAGTATTTCTCTTCCAACCATTCCTGTTGCCCCTACTAATGCTAGTTTCATAATTTAAATATTCATGCTCAAAAATAGTATATTTACAGCGATGAAAAAACTCTTTTCAATTTTTATAGGTATTATTTCTTTTTATTTTTAATAGATCGTGAAAGCTCCAGCTCATATCGCTAATATCATACAATTACTGCCTGATAAAACAGGAATTTATCAATATTATGATCAAAACGAAAAATTACTTTATATTGGAAAAGCAAAAAACATTAAAAAACGTGTTGCGTCTTATTTTACTAAAAAACAACATACTAAAAAAACACGAGCTCTATTAAACAAAATAAATGACATAAAATATTTAGTTGTTGCAACTGAAATAGACGCCTTACTTTTAGAAAATAATCTTATTAAAAAACACCAGCCAAAGTATAATGTTATGCTAAAAGATAGTAAAACATATCCATGGATTTGCATCAAAAAAGAACGCTTTCCTAGGGTTTTACAAACTAGAAAAGTTATAAAAGATGGTTCTGAATATTTTGGACCATACACATCAGTAAGGTTAGTACAAATACTTTTAGATTTTTTTCATGAATTATATCCGCTAAGAACATGCAGCCACAATCTCTCAGAAAAAAACATTAACTCTAATAAATTTAAAGTGTGTTTAGAGTATCATTTAGGAAATTGCCTTGGCCCTTGTATTGGAGATCAATCACATGATGATTATCAAGTTGGAATTAAACATGTCCGCCAAATAATTAAAGGAGATATTAAATCTGTTGTTAAATATTTAAAAACTGCTATGTTTAAATTTTCAAATAATATGGAATTTGAAAAGGCACAGTCAATAAAGGATAAAATTGCCCTTTTAAATAGTTATCAGGCAAAGTCTACAATTGTAAACCCTAAAATTAATAATGTTGATGTTTTTAGTATTGTCTCTGATAAAGAATCTGCTTTTGTAAACTATCTTAAAATTAATTCTGGAGCAATAATTCAAACTCATACTATGGAGATAAAAAAGAAATTAGATGAAACTGAAGAGTCCTTATTGGAATTGGCTATTGTAGAAACGAGACAGCGTTTCAAAAGCACTTCACAAGATATTTATTGTTCTCATTTTCTGAAAAATATTTGGACTGATCTAGCTATAACAGTGCCAAAAATTGGTGATAAAAAAAAGCTGATTGACCTCAGCTTGCGTAATGCAAAATACATGCAGCTTGATAAGAAAAAGCGTTACATCAACACAATTAAAAAACAAGAAAATCAACATATTCTAAAGCAATTACAAAAAGATTTAGGTATGTTTGTTCTTCCTAGGCATATTGATTGTTTTGATAATTCCAACACACAAGGAACAAACCCTGTCGCAGCCTGTGTAGTATTTAAAAATGCCAAAGCTAGCAAAAAAGACTATCGTCATTTTAACATAAAAACTGTTGAGGGCCCAGATGATTATGCGAGCATGGAGGAGGTAGTCTATAGAAGGTACAAGCGCCTGTTAAATCAACAAAAAAAATTACCTGAGTTAATTGTAGTTGATGGAGGTAAGGGGCAATTAAATTCAGCAGTAAAAAGTTTAGAAAAATTAAAAATAAGTGAAAGAGTAACTATTATTGGTATTGCAAAACGATTGGAAGAAATTTATTTTCCTGGAGACAGCATTCCTCTTTTCTTGGACAAACGTTCACAAAGTTTGATGCTAATACAACGGCTAAGAAATGAAGCCCACCGTTTTGGTATTAGCCATCATCGAAAAAAAAGAGCTAAAAATAGCCTCGGCACTTCTTTAGATAAGCTTAACGGGATTGGTCCAAAGACAGTAGAATTACTTATTTCACATTTTGGCTCTGTAAAAAAAGTAAGCGAAGCCAAAAAAGAAGATCTTATTAAATTAGTTGGGAAAAGTAAGGCTAATAAAATCTTAAAATTGAACCATTAATTCAATCTCTGTTCCATCTCTATTAACTATTGCCTTTACCTTATCTCCTTTTGCATAATGGCCTAAAGCTTTCATATAGGTCATCATGTCTAGAACCTTAATCTCACCTAGCTGCAATACAACATCTCCTTTTTGCATGCCTGAATTAAATGCCGGCTTTCCATCTGTTACACCATCTATTCGCATGCCTTTTTCTGAATACAAATAGTCCGGAATAACTCCCAATGTAACTGAAAACTTTGGTACTTTTCGATTTTCATCACTCTTGGTTTTTGTGAAAAGAAGCTTTTTCTCGTCATCCAAATCATTTATTAAATTCTGTATATAGTTAAGAACTGTTTCTATCCCCTCATAATTTATTTTATCTGCATCGTCTGATGGTTTGTGATAATCTTCATGAGCTCCTGTAAAAAAATGAAGAACTGGAATGTCTTGCAGGTAAAATGAAGTGTGATCCGAAGGGCCAACACCACTTTTAGTGGTGCTAATGGTGACCTTTTCTGGCATATTTTCTTTTAGTAATAAGTCCCACCTCGGAGACGTTCCTGTTCCATAAACAGCTATCATACCATCTTCATTTAATCTTCCTATCATATCCATGTTTATCATATAGTTTATTTTGTGTGGATTAAATAAATCACTCTTTGCAAAAGCATTTGAACCCAAAAGCCCTTTTTCTTCTCCACTAAATGCAATAAAAAGATAATTATAATTATCGTATTTTGAATTATTATATACTCTGGCGAGCTCCAAAATTCCTGCGGTACCACTTGCATTGTCATCAGCTCCATTATGAATGGCCGGCTCTCCCCTATATCGAGATCCTTCTGCCCCCCATCCTATATGATCGTAATGAGCCCCAATAATTATCGTGTTTTCTTTACTGTTGTTAACCTCCGCTATTAAATTTACCCCTTTGTTTCTCCTTTCTGTTAAATTAATTTTAGCTCTAATTTTAGCTGTTATCTTGTCTTTCGAATCATCAAAAAATAAAACCGGGATTCCAGCAGAATTAATTTTTTTAAACTTTTTTAAAGGAGTTTCAGCATGCTTGTCATCAGTATAATAAATTACAGCTATTGCCCCTTTTTCTTTAGCAATATCTGCTCTAATTTTTAAGTCATGATAATTTATATATTTTGAATGAGGGTGTATACCGTCTGGTGAAGACGTGTTAATTAAAGCTATTTTGCCGCGAACATCCAAAGAGATATAGTCAGAATAATCTAGATCTAAGGCATGAATACCAAAATTAACATCAATATAGTCAACATTATTCAGGCTTCCGTTTGCAGAATATCTAGTCGGATATAGGGCATCATTATTTGAGGAAAAATCAACCTCTACATTATCATTAAATTGAAAGGAATGTGTCTTTGTTTTTAAGCCAATTTCATTAAACCTTTTTTGCAAATACTCAAGTGCTAATTGCTCTCCAATTGTACCTGTTTCTCTACCCTCTAACTTATCATCTGATAAAAATAGTATGTCTGATTTTAATCTATCAACAATTGTTTTTGGCCCTTTACTCTCTTGAGAAAAAAGCGTTACACTTATTAGCAACAGGCCTAAAATTATTTTTTTCATAGACTACTCTTTTTCTCCAGTATAATGAGAAATCCCCCCAGCTAAATTAATTACGTTGTCAAATCCCATCCGTTTTAATTGCATTTGTGCCTGTGCAGATCTTCCTCCAAGCTTACATTTTGCAATTATATGCTTCGATTTATAGTTTTCAATCTGTTGAACTTTGTTAAAAAAATCTGAAATAGGAATTAAATAGTCAACACCTACAATTCTTTTTTGATTATACTCATATTCCTCTCTTACATCTACTAGTAAAAATTCAACACTACCCTTCTTTCTTTCTGACAAAAGGTATTCAAGTTCTTTGCCGTTAATTTCTGTGCTATCTAATAATTCTTCTGTTTTGCGCATCTTTTGTTTATTTATTATCCTGTTTTATTCTTTTTTAATTTCTGGTTTCATTTGAGGAAAGAAAAGAACATCTTGAATAGAATTAGAATTTGTCATTATCATACTAAGCCTGTCTATTCCTATGCCTAAGCCGGCGGTCGGAGGCATTCCATATTCAATGGCTCTTAAAAAGTCCTCGTCTAAAAGCATTGCCTCATCATCTCCTCTTTTGGCTAATTCTATTTGTTTCTCAAACCTAGCCCTTTGGTCAATTGGATCATTGAGCTCTGAAAAGGCATTACAAATTTCTTTTCCATTACAAACTGCCTCAAAGCGCTCAACAAGGCCCTTGTTCGTTCTGTGTTTCTTTGCCAATGGGGACATTTCTACAGGATAATCTGTAATAAATGTTGGTTGAATCAATTCTCCTTCGCATTTGTCACCAAATATTGCGTCAATTAATTTTCCTCTTCCCATATTTTTGTCTACTTCTACGCCTAATTTCTTTGCTGTTTCAAAAATTTTTGCCTCATCCATTTTTGAAATATCAATGCTTGTAAAATGCTCAATAGCTTCGTACATAGTATACCTTTTCCATGGTCTTTTAAAATTAATTGTATTTTTTCCAACTTCTAACTCAGTTGTTCCGTATAAATCCATTGCTATTTTTTCTACCATTTCTTCCACCAAATCCATCATCCAAAAATAATCTTTGTAGGCCACATACAATTCCATTTGAGTAAATTCTGGATTGTGAAACCTACTCATTCCTTCATTTCTAAAATCTTTTGAAAACTCATAAACACCATCAAAACCACCAACAACTAACCTCTTTAAATAAAGTTCATTAGCAATCCTAAGATATAGGTCCATGTCCAATGTATTATGATAGGTTTTAAAAGGCCGTGCAGCTGCTCCTCCATAAAGCGGCTGTAAAATTGGTGTTTCAACCTCTAAATATCCCTTTTCATTTAAATAAGAGCGCATAGAATTTGTGAGCTGAGTTCTTTTAATAAACGCCTCTTTTATATGCGGATTTACTACTAAATCCACATATCTTTGTCTATATCTCTTTTCTGGATCTGTAAAAGAATCGTGTGTTTTTCCATCAGCATCAATCTTTGGAAGCGGCAATGGTTTTAATGACTTTGTAAGCACCGTAAGCTCTTTAGCTTTTATAGAAACCTCTCCAACCTTTGTAACAAAAACCTCTCCTTTAACACCAATAATATCTCCAATATCTAATAGCTTCTTAAACACTGTATTATACATTGTTTTGTCCTCTCCTTCACAGACTTCATCTCTGTTTACATATATCTGAATTCTTCCATCAGCATCTTGAATTTCTGCAAAAGAAGCCTTTCCCATGATCCTTCTGCTCATTAACCTACCCGCAATAACAACCTCTAACTTTTCTTCATCCTTATAGCTTTCTATAATCTGTTGAGATTTAGAGTTTACATGAAACATTTCTGCTGGATAAGGCTCTAGCCCCAATTCTCTTAGTTGCTTTAAAGATTCTCTTCTAACTATCTCTTGTTCTGAAAGCTCTCTATTCATGATATAACTTTTTTGCAAAGATAGGAATTCTATTATCCTATTATTTCGTATTTTCGACTTCTTTTAACTAACAAGCGTATTTTAATATCCAAATAAATCTAGACAATGAAAATGAATGATTATATTAATGAGTTTACAAATCATTTAAATGATGCAATTAATATTGCAAAAAACACACAGCTTAGGCCTTCATCTAAACAGATTAAAAATGTACTTATTTGTGGTTTAGGAGGCTCAGGTATTGGCGGCACAATTGTTAATGATATCGTTTCAAAAAAATCAAACATTCCTATCACTGCAACCAAAGATTATAGTGTGCCAAATTTTGTGAACAAAAACACACTTGTCATTGCTAATTCTTATTCAGGAAACACCGAAGAAACTCTTTGTGCGTTAGAAAAATGCCAAGTTAGAGGGGCTGAAATTGCAATAATAACCTCAGGGGGAAAGCTAAAGGCAATTGCTGAAGAAAATAATTATAATTATATAATTATTCCTTCTGGCCACCCTCCAAGAGCTATGTTTGGTTACGCTTTCACTGAATTATTTTTCATGCTAAATCATTATAAAATTATTGATGATTTATTTAAGGGTGATTTTGAAAAAGCCATAACTCTATTAGATGCTGAAAAAGTTAATATACAAAAACAAGCGCTCGATTTAGCAAAAAAACTTTATCAAAAAACACCTGTTATTTATGTGGCAAATGGGTTTGAAGGGGTTGCCGTTCGGTTTCGTCAACAGATAAACGAGAACTCTAAAATGCTTTGCTGGCATCATGTTATCCCTGAGATGAATCACAATGAATTGTTAGGATGGAGAACAAATGTAAATGATTTGGCTGTAGTGTTTTTCCGAAATAAACATGATTACGAAAGAAACCAAATAAGAATAGACATTAACAAAAATGTTATTTCAAAATTCACTAAAAACATTACTCAAATATGGAGTAAGGGTGATTCTTTAATTGAAAACTCTCTTTACCATATTAATGTCGGTGATTGGGTTAGTTGGTATTTGTCTGAAATGAATAGCGTAGATGCAATAGAGATTGATGTAATAAACTATTTAAAGTCGGAATTAGCAAAAATTAAATGAATAAGCTTGTATTCTTTAAAGATTTAGGGCTGATTGACTACAAAAAATGCTGGGATTATCAAGAAGAACTTTTTGCACAAATACTAGCAAAAAAATCAGCAAATAGGAAAGAGATCAAAAAGGATAAAACAAATAATTATTTGATTTTTTGTGAACACCCGCATGTCTACACATTAGGAAAGAGTGGGGATAAAAACAACTTATTGGTAAATGAAAACTACTTAAAAAGCAGAGGGGCCGCTTTTTATAAAATAAACAGGGGGGGGGATATAACCTATCATGGGCCCGGGCAAATTGTTGGGTATCCAATTATAGATTTAGATAATTTTTTCACAGACATAAATAAATATCTCCGGCTTTTGGAGGAGGCTGTTATCCTTACGCTAAAAGAATATTGCCTATTTGGAGAAAGATCAAAAGGAGAGACAGGGGTTTGGATTGACGTTGGAACCTCCAAGGCCAGAAAGATTTGTGCATTAGGAGTAAAAAGCAGCCGTTGGGTTACTATGCATGGATTTGCCCTTAACGTAAATTCTGACCTTTCTTTTTTTAACAACATTATTCCATGCGGAATTAGAGACAAGCAAGTAACTTCTTTGAAAAAAGAAATGGGAAAAGAAGTTGATTTAAGTGAAGTGAAAAAAAAGCTATTAACTCACATTGCTAAACTCTTTCAAATGATAATAAAAAGAGAAACTTTATAGTTTATATAAAAAGCATTATTTTTAACGACACAAAAAAAACACGCAATGGGAAACATGTTATTAGAATTTAAAAACCTTATTACCGAATTTCATACTGAAGGATCGACCATGAGGGCTGTAAATGATGTTTCGTTTACCTTAAATAAAGGAGAAACAATCGGTATAGTTGGCGAATCGGGATCTGGGAAGTCTGTAACCTCTCTTTCGGCTATGCGATTAATACCCAGCCCTCCTGGAATTATTAGTGGGGGTGAAATTATTTTTCATCAAGAAAATGGGAAAGCTACTGATTTACTAAAAATCTCCGAAGAGAAAATGCGAAAATTCCGAGGCAATGATATTGCAATGATTTTCCAAGAGCCAATGACTTCATTAAACCCGGTTTTTACTTGTGGCGACCAAGTTATGGAGGCTATAATTTTGCATCAAAAACTGGATACATCTGCTGCAAAGGCACTTACCATCAAGCTTTTTGAAGAGGTTCAGTTACCATCTCCTGAAAGAATTTTTAACACCTATCCACACCAAATTTCTGGAGGACAAAAACAACGAGTTATGATCGCAATGGCTATGAGTTGCCAGCCATCTGTATTAATTGCCGACGAACCAACAACAGCTCTTGATGTTACTGTTCAAAAAACTATTCTAGAGCTGATGCAAAAGCTACAAAAGGAAAGAGAAATGGGGATAATCTTTATTACTCATGATTTGGGAGTGATCGCAGAGTTAGCTGATAAGGTTGTGGTTATGTATAAAGGAAAAATTGTTGAGCAGGGAAATGTGTGGGATATTTTTACCAATCCTGAACACCCATACACAAAAGGGCTTTTAGCTTGCCGCCCTCCTCTTGAAAAAAGATATACTTTTTTACCAACCGTTTCTGATTTTATGAAAATTGATGACGACGGTAAAATTATTGATAATGGCATTTCTGTTGCAGATTTTACTAAAAATTTAGTTATACCAGATAGTGATAGAAAAACAAAACAAAACAAATTATTTAAGCAAGATCCTATATTAAAGATCAATAATCTAAAAACTTATTTTCCATTAAAAAATGGTTTTTTTGGTGGAATTACGGGCCACGTTAAAGCTGTTGACGGGGTTAGTTTTGATGTGTATCCTGGAGAAACTTTAGGCCTTGTGGGAGAAAGTGGTTGTGGAAAAACAACTATCGGAAGGACAATCATTCGATTAGAAGAGCCTACTGAGGGTGAAATGATTTATAATGGGCGTGATATTTCAAAAATGTCTGCTAACGAGTTAAGGGTTTTTCGCAAAGACGTACAGATTATTTTTCAAGATCCGTACTCTTCATTAAATCCAAGGATGACAATTGGAAATGCTATAGTAGAGCCTATGCAGGTGCATGGTATCTTAGATAATGACGAACAAAGAAAAAAGAAAGCAGAGGAGTTACTTAGTCGTGTTAGTTTAGATCCCTCTCATTTTTACCGATATCCACATGAGTTTTCTGGTGGGCAAAGGCAAAGAATAGGTATTGCTAGGGCCTTAGCTGTAAATCCAAAGTTCATCATTTGTGACGAATCAGTTTCTGCATTAGACGTTTCTGTTCAGGCTCAGGTTTTAAACCTGCTTAATGAATTAAAAGAAGAATTTGGTCTTACATATATCTTTATTTCACATGATCTTTCAGTTGTAAAATATATGAGTGATCGAATGGTAGTAATGCAGCAAGGAAAAATCGAAGAAATGGGTGACGCTGACCAGATTTATAATAAACCGTCCACCAATTATACTAAAAAATTAATCGATGCCATACCTCAGGGGAGGTTAGAAGACATTAAAGCGCACCTTTCTGCTAAGGGAATTAATGTTTCATGACGTCCATCTCGGGAATTTCTCCCTCAATAATTAAATCTGCTTCGGTTGCATTCTTAATTTCATTAACACTTACGCCAGGAGCTCTTTCTAAAAGTTTAAGTCCGTTTTTTGTAACCTCCATAACAGCTAAATTAGTGACTACTTTTTTCACGCAATTCACACCAGTAATAGGAAGAGTACATTTTTTTAAAATCTTGCTTTCTCCCATTCGGTTAGTGTGCATCATAGCTACAATAATATTTTCTGCCGAAGCTACCAAGTCCATTGCTCCTCCCATTCCTTTCACCATTTTTCCTGGTATCTTCCAGTTAGCAATATCTCCATTTTCAGAAACCTCCATTGCTCCCAAAACTGTAAGCTGAACATGTCTTCCTCTTATCATTGAAAAAGAAATTGCCGAATCAAAAACAACCGCTCCTGGCAAGGTTGTGATAGTTTGCTTACCCGCATTTATCATGTCCGGATCTTCTTCTCCCTCAAAGGGAAAGGGTCCCATTCCCAAAATTCCATTTTCTGACTGAAACTCAACATTAATTCCTTTTGGAATATAATTAGCAACCAATGTTGGAATTCCAATTCCTAAATTAACATATGTATTATGTTCTAAATCTTGAGCTATTCTTTGAGCTATTTGTTTTTTATCAAGTGGCATCCTATTATCGTTTTCTAATGGTTCTTTGTTCTATTCGCTTCTCATATTTTTCTCCTTTAAATATTCTTTGAACAAAAATTCCCGGAGTATGTATTTGATTTGGATCTAATTCTCCTGCTGGAACCAATTCCTCTACCTCAGCTACAGTGATTTTTCCTGCCATAGCCATAAGGGGGTTGAAATTTCTTGCTGTTCCCTTATAGATTAGGTTGCCTGCTGAATCTCCTCTCCATGCTTTTACAAATGCAAAATCAGCAACTAGTGCTGTTTCCAAAATGTGAGGCTTTCCATTATACTCCCTTACTTCTTTTCCATGAGAAACCTCTGTTCCATAACCGGCAGGAGTAAAAAATGCTGGAATCCCTGCGCCTCCCGCCCTACATCTTTCTGCCAAAGATCCTTGTGGAATTAAGTCTACTTCTAGTTCTCCTGAAAGCATTTGTTTTTCAAATTCTGCATTCTCCCCTACATAAGAAGAAATCATTTTTTTAATTTGTTTTCTTTGTAATAAAAGGCCTAAGCCAAAATCATCTATACCGGCATTATTTGAAATACAAGTGAGCCCAAAAATATTCTCTTTAGAAAGTGCGTTGATTGCATTTTCAGGAATTCCTGAAAGCCCAAAACCCCCAAACATAAAAGTCATATTACTATCAACTCCTAATAGAGCCTCTTTAATATTATTTACCTGTTTATTTATCATATTTAAAATTCTTCTTCAAATTCGTCATATTGCCCCCCTTGAATATCCTCTCCACAATCTAACTCTTCATATGTAGACCTTGGAATATTAAATGGGATTGGGTAAATTGCTGTGTTTAATGTGTCTGCATATACCCTTTGCATATACTCTGCAAAAATAGGCAGCGCCATATTTGCTCCTTGTCCGTAGTAAATTGTTCTGAAATGCGCCGACCTATCTTCACAGCCACTCCAAACTCCTGTAACTAAATTGGGTGTTATGCCCATAAACCATCCGTCTGATTGATTTTGGGTTGTGCCCGTTTTTCCTCCAATTTCATTTTCAAGACCATATTTGTGTTTTAACCTAACGCCTGTTCCTAGCGTTTTATTTGCTGCTGGACTATAAACTCCTTTAACTACACCTTGAAGCATTCGGACCATTAAATCAGCTGTTTCTTTACTCATTGCCTCATTAGTTTTTGGAGTAAATTCTTCTAATACCACTCCGTTTTTATCCTCAATTCTTGTTATAAAAATTGGCTCTATCCATACCCCTTTGTTTACAAAGGTTGAATAAGCCCCAACCATCTCATAAACAGACAAGTCAAAAGTTCCCAAACATAATGAAGGGACTGGCAATATTTTTGATTGAATTCCTATTTTTTTAGCTAAATCAACAACGGCATGTGGCCCAAACTGTTTCATAATATACGCAGTTATTGTATTGATAGAATTTGCCAATCCAAACTTTAATGTAATGTTCATTTCATCATACTCGTCTCCTGAATTTTTTGGAGCCCAATCTTTTTCTAATCCCCATCTATTCTTGTCAAAAATAACTGGAACATTGGGTATCTCATAGCAAGGAGAATAACCTGACTGTATTGCTAAAGAATATAAAAAAGGTTTAAATGTTGAGCCAACCTGTCTTCTTCCTGATGTAACATGATCATATTGAAAATGCCTATAATTAATGCCGCCAACATAAGCTTTCACGTGGCCAGTATTTGGATCCATGCTCATCATTCCAGAGTGAATAAAAAACTTGTTGTATTTAATTGAGTCTCTTGGGGATAAAATTGTATCTATTTCTCCATCCCAAGAAAATAGTTTCATGGGAACTTTTGTGTTAAAAATTTTATTGATTTCAGATATGGACTTGCCTCCTTTTTTTAATTTTCTATATCTATCTGACCGCTTCATTCCAGCGTCAATAATATCATTTATCTGTTCGGGCTCAAAGTCTTCAGGATAGGGAGCGTTTGTATATCCCTTCCAGTGAGTATAAAAATCTTTTTGAAGTTTTGCAATATGACTTTTTAATCCGTCTTCTGCAAACTTTTGTAGTCTTGAGTTTATTGTCGTGTAAACCTTAAGCCCATCTGTGTAAATGTTATAGTGTGTTCCGTCAGGCTTTGTATGTGTCTCACACCATTTTTTCAGCTCCCCCCTTAAATACTCTCTAAAATAAGGAGCGAGGCCTTCGTTGTGACTTGCTGTCTTAAAATTCAAAATAATTGGCCGGTTTTTTAATGTGTCGTATAGTGAATCTGAAATGAAATCATACTTTTTCATTTGAGAAAGTACCACGTTCCTTCTTTCTTTTGTTAGTTTAATTCTTCTATTTGGATTATATAGGGCGGGGTTTTTTAACATCCCAACAAGCATTGCTGATTCTTCAATGCTAAGCTCCATCGGCATCTTATTAAAATAAACTTGTGCTGCCGATTTAATTCCTACGGCATTATTAACCCAGTCAAAACGATTAAGATACATGCTAAGAATTTCATCTTTTGTATATCGTTTTTCAAGCTGTGCCGCTATTACCCATTCTTTTAACTTTTGCATTACTCTTTCTAATCCAGAGCTTGGCTTTTGTGTGAATAACATTTTGGCTAATTGCTGAGTAATTGTACTTGCACCGCCAGAATTTCTGTTGCCTACAATTGCTCCCACAACAGCCCTTATAAGAGATCTAGCATCTACCCCAGAATGCTTTCTAAAGCGAATATCCTCCGTTGAAATTAAAGCATTTATTAGACTTTCTGGCAGCTCATTGTACCTTGATCTACTTCTGTTCTCAAAAAAATATTTTCCTAAAACAACCTGATCATCTGAAATAATTTCAGTTGCTAAATTACTCTTTGGGCTTTCTAATTGTTTAAAAGTAGGGAGTTCACCAAAGACACCCAAAGAGGTTAGCTGAACTAGAGAAAATAGCACTATAAATGGGCTTAAAATAAACCCCCAAATTATTAGTTTTGAAAATCTATTCATTGTTCTTTGATATTATCAATCCAATATCTATAATATTGGCTAAACTCTGTATCTTTGATTTCTCTCCATATCTCATGGCTTGCTCTATTTTTAAGAAATATACTCCTTTCGAAGAAAACCTTTTTTTTTCTTTAATCGTATGTTTAATCTCTCGTATATCACTAACGCCTCTTCCGTGCCATTTTCCAGCCTTATCAGCAAGCATTATTTCAACAGTATCTTTTTTTTCAGAATCCAAAAAAAGGAATAGGTTTTGATATTCATAATCCACTGAATGCCTCACGCTCAATATTAAATCATATGACGCTATAGTGTCTGATACCGTATAATTAAAATCTAAAATGCTATCAGTATGCCAGCCTCCATCATTAAAAGATTGATATTCTTCATAGTAATTGCCATCACATGAAAACAAAGAAAATGTAATTAAAACAAAGAAAATGTTACGCATCTTATTTTTGTTTTTGTTTTGTCTGGCTCTTTGTTTTTGTTTTTTGGTTCCTCTTGCTCTTTTGGCTTTTAAAATTACCCCCTTTTCTTCTCTTCTTTTTTTTCTTATCAAATCTGGTAATATTATCTTGGCCTGATGCGTCCTTAAAGTTTAATTCGGAAACTGGGTGGTCAACAATAAAGTCCTCAAATGTTTCGGGAAGATCTCCTTTTTTGTTTATTTCTATTATTTTTTTTACGCCTTCTATTGAAATTTCTATTAAATCTGCAGATGGACTCTCTGCAACAAAATAATACATAGCTCCTTTAAAAACATCAAGCTTTACAAATTTTGCTGTGCCTATTTTAGTTTTTAATTGTGCTTTTGAGCTAGGGAAGTCTTTTAAGGCTTCAGTGTATCCGTCAAGCTCAAAGTTCAAACAGCATTTTAGCCTCCCACATTGCCCTGAAATCTTTTGTGGATTAATAGATAGTTGTTGATATCTTGCGGCTCCTGTTGAAACGGATGAAAATTCTGTCATCCAAGTAGAGCAACACAATTCTCGACCACAACTGCCTATTCCGCCAATTTTAGCTGACTCTTGCCTAACCCCAATCTGTCTCATTTCAATTCTTACTCCAAATTGCCTTGAATACTCTCTGATAAGCTGCCTAAAATCTACCCTTTTTTCAGCGGTATAATAAAATGTGGCCTTTGACTTATCTCCTTGAAACTCTACATCTGAAAGCTTCATTTCTAAATTAGCTTCTTGTATGATTCTTTTTGCTTTCTCAAGAATAACGCCTTCGGTTTCAACAGCAGATCTCCACTTTTCTTTATCTGTTTCTGACGCTAAACGATATAGCTTCTTTAAAGGTGTTTTTTCTCTATCTATTTTTTTCCTTTGCATCTGTACTGCCACCAATTCTCCAATCATCGTAATTTTTCCTATATCGTGGCCCGACTTATCTCCCTGTACAGCAACCCAATCTCCGTGTTTAATTTTAATGTCTTCTGAATTAATATAAAAATCCTTTCTGTCTCCCTTAAATTGAACCTCTAGAAGATTAGTGTTGTCTGTTTTTGGACCATCAATTTGATACAGCCAGTCAAAAACTGAGCTTGTTCCGCAACCCCTGCTCTCAGAAACATCACATGTACTACAATTACTACACCCCATTCTTTTTAATTTACGATAAGTTTACGTTTAACTTTTAACAACCTTATAATTTGTAAAGATAGCTCAAAAAATAAAATTTTAGCATTTGCATTTCTATTTATTGATTTTATTGATATTTCAAGTGCCTCAATAATCAAAATACTATTTTCCTCGTGTATAAATGGCGCAAACTTTTTAATAAATGTTTGTTCTTTTTCACTTGTTTTTAAAAGTTTATGATTAGCAAAATTAAATATTAGGCATTCTCTTGCCATTTTTATTGCATAAGATAAAAATAATTGCTGGTGTTTTCTTCCCACAAGGGAAATTTCATCTACCCATTTTGATATCTTTCTAATGTCAGTTTTATACGAAAGACGCATCCAAGAAGCAAACTGTTCAAAAAAGTCAAGATCCTCGAATTGCTCGTTTTCTATTTTGTGTATTTTCCCAAGATCAAAAGTTGTGTTTTTAAGTATGTTTTCTGTTTTTTCAGAACCTATTTTGCCTTTTTTCAAATACGTTGAAATATCATTGTGGGTAAAATCAGGCACCTTTATTTTTTGCAATCTAGATGTGATTGTCGGAAGTAATTTATTCGGGTTATTCGATATTAAAAGAAAAATGATGCCTTTTGGGGGTTCCTCAAATAATTTTAGCAACTTATTTGACGCCTCTAAATTCATTTTTTCAGGCATCCAAATTACTACAGCCCTATAGGGTGACTCAAAATTCTTTAGCAGTAGCTTCTGGTGTATTACATCTGCCTCGTCCTTATAAATTAAGAGCTGTTTTCCTGTTTTATTATAGTTTTCAAGGATCTCTGACCAATCATTTAATGATGCATAAGGGTTTGCCAAAACAAAAGACCTCCATTTGTCAACAAAATTATCACTTATTGCTGTTTTTGAGCCCTGCATTTTTAAAACTGGAAATATTAAATGGAGGTCCGGGTGTGTTAAGTTATTATGCTTAAGGCAGGAAAAACAATCTCCACAAGAGTCAAACTCGGTTTTATTTTCACAATTAAGGTATTGAGCATATGCCAGTGCAAGTGCTAATTTTGCGCTTCCAGTATTACCAAAAAAAAGCTGAGCATGGCTTACTCTGTTTTTTTTAACAGACTCTAATAGTTGTGTTTTAATCGAACTATTTCCTATTATTTCCTTAAATAACATTAAAATTTCTTTCTGTCAAATGTAAATAAATTGTAGTAAAATTTAGCATTTATTATATTTTTGCAAAATGAGTGGTTTAAATAAAATATTATTAAAGGGAAAACGTGTTTTGGTTAGGGTAGATTTTAATGTTCCTTTAGACAGTAATGATAATATTGTGGATGACAGTAGAATTGTTGCTGCTATTCCTACAATAAAAAAAATTATCACTGACGGGGGAAGGGCTATTATTATGTCTCACCTTGGAAGGCCTAAAAATGGTTTTGAAAAAAGGTTTTCATTAAAGAATATAGTGGATCGCCTGTCTATATTATTAAGTCAAACTGTTTATTTCAGTTCCGATTGTATTGGAAGAAAAACAATCTTAGATGTTAGTAAAATGAGTAATGGAGATGTGCTGGTTTTAGAGAATTTACGATTTTATACTGAAGAAGAAAACGGGGACTCTAATTTTGCGAGTCAATTAGCTGATCTTGCTGATGTTTATGTCAACGATGCTTTTGGAGCTGCTCACAGGGCACATGCTTCGACAGCTATAATTGCAAAATTCTTTGCTGAAAATAAATGTTTTGGGTATTTATTAGACCGTGAGCTTAAGTCTCTAGAAAAAACCCTTTCTAACCCAAAAAGACCCTTCACCGCAATTATTGGAGGCGCAAAAATTACAGGAAAGATTGATGTTATAAAAGCTTTATTTAATACTGTTGACAATCTTATTGTTGGCGGCGGCATGGCTTATACTTTTATAAAAGCAATGGGGGGTGTAGTTGGAAAATCACTAGTTGAAGAAGAGAAGATAGCACTAGCTAAAGATCTTATAGAAGAATCTAGAAAGAAATCTGTACGGCTATTGCTTCCGACTGATTCTTTAAATGCAGATAGTTTTAATAATAACGCTAAAACAAACACATCAAACATTTTTGAAATTCATGATGAATATATGGGTTTAGATATTGGCCAAGAGTCGATCATCGAATTCGCTAAAACTATAAAAGAGTCAAAAACTCTTATTTGGAATGGGCCAATGGGTGTTTTTGAAATGGAGAAGTTTGAAAAAGGAACTAAAAAAATTGGAGAAGCAATTTGTTTTGCAACAAAAAACGGTGCTTTTTCATTGGTTGGTGGCGGAGATTCTGTTGCTGCTATAAAAAAGTTTGGATTGGCTGACAATGTTTCTTACGTCTCTACCGGGGGTGGTGCAATGCTAAAATATTTAGAAGGCAAACCGTTGCCTGGAATTGCTGCTATTCAAAATTAATCTTTATTCTTTAGTGTTTTTGCCCTCTCCAAAATATTAGTTTTGTGTTTGTGAATCTCAGGTATAATATTCTCTGATATTTGTTTCAATGGACCTATCAAAACAGATTCCTTTTCTGTTTTTTTATAAACAAAGTCATACTGATCTGCAATCGTTAATATAAAACTTAAAATTACCACTA
>CEVW01056059.1_pt1 | contig 22663 bp, 17 predicted proteins | sample 427061 | NCBI WGS metagenome assembly CEVW01 (sample SAMEA2623774, study PRJEB7988) | marine metagenome | biome: marine biome (ENVO:00000447); feature: surface water layer (ENVO:00002042); material: "saline water (ENVO:00002010), including plankton (ENVO:xxxxxxxx)" | depth 5 m
GAATCCATGTATAGCCCTCAAGGAAGTATCAGTGACAATGTCTGCAGTTGCTATACCAAACCAAACGAAAAACCATATTTTTTTGCAGGAATGCGAGAATGCAGACAATGCAGGGACTTTCAAGACGGACATTTAAAGCCTTACAAGGCCGCCGATTCCATAGAAGATATATGCAGTTCCTGTCCTGATGGAACCTGGTTTGATACCGACGTATCACCTGCAAGCTGTACCACTATTCCAACCATGCAACTTCAATGTCACGTCGTTGGTGAACTAGGTACAATAACAATTGACCCTCCTCTCGACCATTACCGCAGTCCGTTATTCAATTTTAAACCTGTGAATGGAAATGAAGTGCCCATAGACCACTACCTGTCTACAGTGGACTATACGATTCATAGTTGCAAAGATGAATGTAATGATTATCAATACAGTCACCTCTGTGGAAGACCGTTGAACGGGGAAATTTACTGGAAAAAGATGGAAGATAACGTAGTAAGCGTGATGAAAACGGGAGATTTGTGTGATTCGAGCACCGCCTCTAAATATGAAATTAAGCGGGAGGGTATATGCAAAGATTGCACCGATTGTGCCGTCACAGAATTCAATTCGGGCTGTGGCAGTAATAGTGCAGGTACGTGTCAACCCTGTAAAACATCGTCATCGTGTCAAACTTCGAAAACGTTGGACACGCCAAACTTAGAGTACATGCACCATGAGAAAGACACTGGATGTAATGACCCCACAGCAATCACCGACTATGAATGCAAAGAGTGTAAGAAAGTTGAAAAGGTAGGAGGAAATTCGGATTTCAAGTATTACATCATAGAATCGTGTGGAGATAATGATTACTACAGGTGGGATACGGATTTAACGAATGGAGTTCAGAGGTTATACTGTACTAGACCCCCTAGAGGCACTAAGGAACCCGGATGTGACTTTGGTGATATTGTACAGGGTAGTATCGCTATATCCAGAATTTATTACGAGGGTACTCATTTACCTTACTGCCCCCCTGGGTATATGGTGATCGAAGAATGCTTTCAGCAAAACCCAGATTTATGGAATAAGGATTGCTGTGTAGAGTGCAGTGCAGATGATCCCGAGAAAAAAAAATCTGCCAACTACGAAATATGCCCTGGAGATTCACCCATCGACACACAATTATGGGTGGATCGATGTGAAAATAACTACTACACCGACAAATCCGGTACAGAGGAGGTATGCAAACCCTGTGAAATGTGCGCATAAATACATGGTAATTATCATGTTATTTTAATAAACGAGTATATATTCGAATGCAATTCCTTTCATAAATGTCGAAGATGCTCGGCCTAATGGTAATATTGGGAGCGTGTCTGGCAGCTTCTGAACACCTCACATGCAGTGTGTGTGATGAAGGGACTTACTGCTTCGATGACGAAAAGTACGTCTGTCCTCAATTCTCCTCATCACTAATTCAAAGTGGACATGTACAAAACTGCACCTGTCTTGACGGATATTTTAAGGTGTTAGATCCGACACTGCAGTCGAATTTTTCATGCCTTATCTGTCCTTCCGACTCATATTGCAATGACAACCAGAAATTGAATTGTCCAAATTTCTCCATCAGCAATACTATGTCATCGATTATTACAGATTGCAAGTGTAAGCCTGGATATAGTATGTCAGAGACAGGCACATGCGAAGAGTGTGTTGCAGGAAAGTTTAAGACTGTCGCCGACAACAGCGCTTGTACACCATGCCCGAACAACACGTACTCTGACAACACTGCAGCCATAAGCGTCGATGTATGTCAAGACTGCCCACTATTCAGTTCATCGCCTTCTGGTTCCGTAAGCTTAACAGAGTGTGAATGTAACACTGGTTACGAGGCCTGGGGGTTTCAATGCGTTCCTACGTGCAATCAATTCAGCTCGCGGTCGGAAGAAGGTGGATACTGCCGATGTGACGCAGGGTACAGTGGAAATGACGGCGGTCCACCTTCTTATGACACCGATTGCATAGCCTGTGAAGCTGGTCACTTCAAAAGCATCGTTGGCCCAACTGCCTGTCAACCTTGTCCAGAAAAAACATACTCTCCAGTTTCTGGCACTATTACCTGTATTGCATGTCATAATCACTCTTTCAGTCTGCAAGGCTCAACAATCCACGCGCAGTGTGTTTGTGAGGTAGGTTTCGAAAAGGTAGATGCTACATGCTCACCCTGTGTACCCGGTTTCGTCAAGGATGATATTGGAGACCACACATGTACAGTCTGTAATGCTGGATCATTTTCATTGGGCGCGGCCGCATTGTGCACTTTATGCCCACCAGGACAGTTTCAACATTCGACCGGCGCAAGTGAATGTCATAACTGTGTCAGTGGCAGCTCCAGCTTGTACGGATATGCTGGGTGTGAATGCAACGCTGGCTTTGAACCTGTCTGTGACGACTGTCAGGTGTTTCTGGACGACACGAATCCACCCTTGCTATCACCCGATGCTTCATGCTCACCTTGTCGCGTCGGTTACTATAAAGATATCGTCTATAATCGCGCATGTGATGTCTGCCCAGCAGGAAAATATACATTGGCTCCTGGCAATGACAACTCAGCCAACTGTATCACCTGCGACGGGTTTACGGAAGATGTGGCCGAAGGTCGCGTTTGCTCTTCATGTCCGGACAATTCGCAGGCCTTGCCGGGATCTACAAGCATTACTAGCTGCAAATGCAACTCAGGGTTTACCGGGCCAAACGGGGGAACATGCAGCGCTTGCGCACCGGGGACGTTCAAATCCTCACTTGGCTCAGCATTATGTCAGAATTGCCCGGCTGGCTCTGTAGATAAGGGGGATGTTTCGTTACGGGACACTTCCAGTAATACTTGTGTCGAGTGTGAAGCTGGCAAGTATTCCCTGACCATTACTCACTGTGAAGACTGCCCCGCTAACACCCAGTCTCCAATTGGCAGCGCTGATGTCTCTGCCTGTATCTGCAACATCGACTATGAAAAGGTGAATGGGGTTTGTTCTCAATGCCTCGCAGGCTATATAAAGACTGTCGCGGGTAATGAGCTATGTACAGCTTGCGGCGTTGCCACTTACGACCTGAATAATGCTTGCGAGCCATGCCCAACAAACACAAGCTCACCGGAAGCAAGTGAAAGTATCTCCGCATGTACTTGCATTGCTGGTCATACTGGAAACGATGGAAGTCCATGCGCGAGCTGTGAGCCGGGCAAATTTAAGCCCACCACCGGATCAGCTTCGTGTACCGCTTGTGGTCCTGGTACGTATTACAGTGGAACAGCGCCGTACATTTACAACCACTGTGTTAACTGTCCATTTCATTCTGAATCACCGGAAGCGTCTTACTCAATCACACAGTGCATTTGTATACCGGGATACATTCGCGAGGAGAATATCTGCCGCGATTGTTCCGAGGGGAGTTACTGCCCAAATCAATTCACGGAAACACAGTGTAATGAAGGAAGCTCGTCAGCACCCACCAGCAGTACCAGCAACGATTGCATCTGTGTCCCTGGGTATGTTGGGGAAAGGAATAATTGTACCCGTTGTCCGGTGGATAACTATTGCTCGGGCGATGCCAGCCAGACAGCATGTCCACAACATAGCACAACATTGACAGTGGGAGGCAAGAGTAGCATTACAGATTGCATCTGCAACCCGGGTTTCTACGAAAGTAACAACCAATGTCTTGTCTGCTTGCAGGATCATTACTGTTTTCATGACTCCCTAATAACTTGCCCGGGAAACTCATCCGCCTTGCAGCAACAAGGAGAAGAGGAAAGATGTATATGCAATGAATATTTCCGCAAGGACGAAACCGTTGACACCCACTGTGTACAATGTGGAGACGAGCTAGTCTGTCACGGCACCGTGGACGGCATAACGGATGGCGTCATTGAATACTGCTCTCAAGAGCAGCCGGGTCACCCCGCTAGCACTAACGTCAATCAGCGCTGTCTCTGCCCCCCTGGCTCCTTTTGCGACGACGGACAGGCCTCCGATTCTTGCTCGGAAACGGGAGAATTGTGTAATACTTGCCCGAATGACTTTTATTGTTATGACAACCGGAAATATGCTTGTATCTTGAACGCGATCTCTCCTGTAAATAGTTCGAATGTAAGCGCTTGCGTTTGCAAGCCAGGTTATTACCGCGCAACAGACGGAAGTTGCTTGGTATGCCCGATAGGTTCATTCTGTGAAAACGAAATTCGGACCGCATGCAACTCTTTCGACGGTCAACTGACAACACATGCTACTGCTAGCATTTACCGAAGCGACTGCATATGCTCGCTGGGCTTCTTTCGCCATAACACATCGGATTTGTGCAAGTGGTGTCCGTTGGACATTTTCTGTCCTTCCGAAACACTAACAACTCTACCCAACGTGGGAGATTGCCAGCCCAACGAATACACTGTCAACCGAGGCTCTCATTCCCAGTCACAGTGTAAATGCGACGCGGGATTTTTCCTTTCCGACGAGGCAGGGACCGCTTCTTGTCTGCCATGTGCCCGCGGTGAACTCTGCGGGGGCGGTGAGGTGATTCCGGAAGTGTGTCATATTCATAACAGAACAGCAAACATAGACCACACAGCATGTGTGTGTATGGAGGGATTCGAACAGAATGAAAATATCCAATGTGCACCCTGTAAACCCGGTTTTTTCAAGGACATCTTTGGAAATCATGGCTGTGACTTATGCCCCGATGGAACTTACTCTTTCAACACAACCACGTGTCTTCCCTGCCGCGTCAACTCGTCATCTTCGGCAGACCGACTCACATGCCTCTGTGATGCCCCCCTTGAACTCCATGACGACACGTGTGTACTCTGCGGAAGCAATCAGTACTACGATAATGGCTGCCAGCCATGTCCCGATCACTCCACCACACTTGGAGACTTGGGAGAACTGGGCGTGGCGTCGTGTCATTGCAACTCAGGCTACTACTTCAGTGTCAACCTCTGCCTCCCCTGCCCACCAAACAGTTATGAGCACCAAGGCCAGTGTCAGTCGTGCGGAGCTGGGGCTTTCAGCCCCGAAGCCAGTCAATCTGTTGACGCGTGTCAGTGTAATGCAACACAGTGTCAACAGTTCGTATTTGACGGTAACTGCTCTGGAGCTTGCGAGGTGGAGCCAGAACCTTGTTCAATGTGTCAGCTGGGGTATAACAAATCACATGTATCTGATATTGGTAACACCGACCTGTGTATTCAATGTCCGTTACACACTTATCAAGATCAACTTGGCCAGGCCTTATGCGTTGATTGCGACCCCACCCGCATGACTCTTGCACTTGGCAGCACCGAGCTTGACATGTGCATATGCCAACCAGGACACGAGGGCGGGCTGGCCACACAGTCTGCCGCATGCACTCAATGCAACCTCGGCCACTTCAAAGCAGACAGCGGAAACTTTCTCTGTAATCGATGCCCCATTGGCAAATTTACCGACGTCGTCGAAAGCATCGCCTGTACTTTATGCTCAGAACACGGCTCCACCTCTGGTGCTACATTTGGCGCCAACACCACCATGTCAGATGCAAGTGTGTCAGGGTCGGACTGTATCTGCAACCTCGGTTACTTCCAAAATTCACAAGACAGCGAAAACTTGTTCTGTGAGCAGTGCCACAGAGGTTCATACAAAAGCAACAAGGGAATGCAAACTTGTGATCTTTGCGGAGTAGGTGATTTTATACATACTTTTGGCAAAGATGAGGTGGGAGCAGTTTCGTCCACTCACTGTGAAAACTGTCCGACTTTTGCGGGGCAATTGGAAGTCGAGGTAAGTCTTGTCGACCTAATGGACGGTATTACGGACTGTCAGTGTTTTCCCGGTCATGATACTTGGAGCAGCAGTGCATGCCAGACATGCGAAGACTATGAATTTAAACTCGGTTTCAATAATGACGAGTGTCAATTTTGCGCCGATGGCCTCTACTTCGTAAATCACAACCAGGCATGTGAGGCCTGTGATCTCATCGACGCAACTGATTCACAAAGGCGGCATACACTACAAGCTGTCAACACAGGGGACTCTTCTTTGCGATGGGGCCAGGACGAGGCTGACTGCGTCTGTGATTTGGGTCACTTTAGAATAAGCGATTCATGTCACCAGTGTGCCCCTGGAAGTTACAGAAACGAGACGGAGGTGTTGACATGCACTCCATGTGCTATTGATACTTATCAGGAAGAATCTGCGGCGCTAGGCTGCAAATTCTGCCCGACCAATTCACACACCGTTGCAACCGGGAGAAGCTCCATTACAGACTGTCGATGCGATGCAGGATACGAATTGCATCCTTCAGAGCACCGTTGCATCCCCTGCACGGCCGGCACATATGCCCCACACAGCACCAATGTATGCCAGCAGTGTGCGGAAAACTCCTATTCGCTGGACATTGCCGCAATCTGCACCCCGTGCGCCGCAAACGAGAGATCTCAGGCAGGATCCAGTCAGGAAGGCTATTGTAACTGCGTTCCAGGTTTCGGCGGGAACGTCACCCACCCTCTGATCTGCACCGTCTGCCCATACAATACGTTCTCAACCGGCGGTGTTCCCCTCACTGATCAACGCCCAGTCTGCACCGCATGCCCTAATTTCAAGAATTCACCGATGCAAAGTACGACCGCTTCCCACTGCAAATGTGTTCCCGGATACGAGGATGTTGGCTCCGACCCGCTGGCCGACTGCACACCATGTATCAATGGCCAGTATAGTACAGGCGGCGAGAATAAGGCGTGTCGGTTATGTGGATTTGGGAGTATCAGCAACCCCGAATCTGCTGCAACCTCATTTTCCGACTGTCTATGTTCAGCAGCAGATGGACTACTGGCTTTAACTTGAAGGGGTTGATTTTCATATTTTTTTAAACATCTTATTCGTACATAAGAGAGTCCAAAAATGGAGATAATTCAAAATGAATCAAACGTGGAGTGCGGGAGACGGACACTACGTTACATGGAAACTGGTTACGGACAAAAATCCAAAAAAGATTCAGGGCCTTTTTGAAGTAAAATTGAGGGGCAAATTTGTTCCATGGACTCACTTTACTTTTTTCACCATGCCTGATAAAGACCACGTAATTCGACAGACCAAATTACTTATAGACAGGTTGAAACTTACACATCAGCTCAGCCCGCGAGACATCTTGCTCCAGCTGAGACAGAAAAAAAACGGCGAATCTATTCTATTTCGCGACCCCTACTTCATCAAGCGGGCGACATGTCAAGAAAACGTTCCAATCAGTCTCGAGAACGAAACTTCACAACATTCTCCTATTTCTTCCTCTTTGTCTCATGACAATGGCACTGTGTCGCGTTTTTTTGTTTCTGATATCGTCAATCCGACTAACGTTTCAGCAACCAGTGACGATTGGTCACAGTTTGCTTACAATCCTCAACAAGTACCCGCCATCGAAGAGGAAAGGCAGTCGGTTCCGCTGTCTATATCTGAGCAGCTAAACAAGGTCTTGAACCCAGTCGAGCCCACCCGCAGTCAACCACTACAGGAAGCTGCGGCTGCCGACCGCGATCAGATGCAGACTGAATCCGAAAACGAACCCGTGATCGCCGACATTGACCCAGACACGCTGAGGGGCTATACCACAGGTGTACCACCCAACAAGCCTGGTGTTTATGTGCTCAAATTGGATAATGGTAAGTATTACGTGGGCCAGACGGAGGGCAGTGTGCGGGATCGGATCCAGGAACATCGAAGCCGAGGCTTTAGATGCGCCTACTTTGTGAAAAAGAACACCACCAGCTCCTCCCCAATGACTTATTTGCGTCCCAAAAGTTACATTCCCGATGATTTGGGAAGGTGGGAGGAGGAAGAAACTTTACATGCCATGTTAACGTTCAAATTCGATAACGTCCGCGGTTATGTGTGGTCGCAACCGGAACACACTTTGGACGATTACAAGATGCTGAAAAAATCGCTAGGCGGGCGTCTTAATTGCTGTTATGAATGCGGGTTCAAGGGACACCAGGTCAAAAAGTGTCCCAACGTGAACACAAACAACAGGACCAATTGGGCACGCCACCTTGACATGCTAATCCGACAGGAGAGCCCCACGCAGACTTCACTTGCACACTCCGCCGCTGCGTATCCCTCCCTTTCATAGACTTTCAATAAAGCTCGATATTTTTTTGACTCATTTCACCCGTTCACGTTTTCCAACGCGGCCGTAGAAAGCAATGACCATTGACGCTGGCTGGAACAAAATCATCAAAAATGGCGTTCCAGACGCTTTCAAAAGCCAACTACACACGACGCAGGCACCCAAAACGGTGTTCATTGACGGCCAGATTAAGCTTATGTGTAGCTGTAGTATCCAGCAATGGAAGACCTTTTTCAACGTCCAGTTCCTGTGCACCATAGAGAAAGCGTTCGCCACGGGGGCCGAAACTGTTATTGTCGGCTTCGATGACTATTCCAACGTGCCCGAGGCCAAAAACATGACCCAGATCAAACGCAGTCGGAACGTTCCGGCCATGAATTTTAGCCCGGATGACGCTCTCCCCGCCATTATGCCCGAAAATTGGTCTGCCGCTATGCGCAATCGGACTTTCAAGGTCAAAGTCATTCAACTAATTGTCAACAACATCCGACTCCATTACGAGAAGGACGACTCCATGACGAGACATAACAAGACTGTCATCGTCGACTTCATCGGGGATCCGATCGTCATTGGTACACCCAGAGAACTACCAGACCTCTCAGGCAAGCGCGGGGAGTGTGACATTAAGGCGTTTTCGTGGATGTGCTACGGGCCGCTCTTGATCGTGAGTACCGACGGTGATTTCATGGCAATATCCCTCGTCCAACTCGAGCGGATTGTCTTGCAGACCCAACGCCAACATAACATTTACCTCCTGCGCATGAAAACAAACGTGGACCCACCCGGAAAACATCAGAGAAATGGCGTCGCAAAACGCGAGTACGAATACGTTGACATGCTCCGCGTTCTATCATGGCTCAATAAGCAAATGCAGACGTCCGGGTTTTCCGGCAGCCCCGCCAAAAACTTTGCCGCTATGGTTGCCTGCACGGGCTGTGACTTTGCCATGAACCTTCCAAACATCGGCCCGAAGAAACTATGGGACGCTCGTAACTCATTCTCTCGCGTGGACGTGACCACCCCAGAGGGCCTATTGGTGGCATTGTCACGCGTTTACTACAAAATGTATGAGAGTAAACTGGCTCCCATCCCCGGCATGCAAGTGAACAACCACGACTTGGACAGCAGTTCGCGCATGTACGCCAAAGTCTCAGACTACATCAAGGCGAATACAAAGATAAGCGAGAGGGTACAGGATCGCACATGGAAAGCTCCACGGATGACGGCTCACGTCAGAAACGCTCACTGGACGCTTCAATATTGGTCCGAACTTCAAAACTTTCCCGATCCAATGAGTGGTCTTTTTGGGTTTGAGAGGAAAGGAAAGTACGTTACTTTTGGTGGTGAGGTTTAATGGATTTCAGTATTAAAGATCGCTCACATATGCTACTAGATGACGAAGCTGAGAGGGAGTTACTTATGCAATATATTTTATCTCATCCTGATTGCCCTTTCAGTATTGTTCACCTTCATCAATCGAAAGATCGACACGGATCTTTGGCCAGTTCCAGACAACGTTGTGCTGCATAACGTGATTCCGTTCGATTCGGATAACCAACTGTACAAAATGTTTGCCAAAAGCGAAGGCGATCTGTTGAAGCTGATCTATGACGAAAAGACCGACACGGCAATGGAAGCAAGTTCATGGAACTTGGATAGTTTGGAGGTTATGCAGTACATCTCGGGCTGCTACCCGCAACTTGTACTCAAGACAACCACTCATTCCATCCTATCGGGGGACGGCAACGTTGGAAAGCTTGAAAGCGCAACAGGTGCTCTCGTTGGTGACACCACAATCAATCTTAGCGAAAAGATTGCTAAGTTGGAGGCAAACGACCACCTGGCAGTTTACACCAAAAAGACTGTCGGTGAAGAATATGTGTACAATCTCGAGGTTGTGAAGGTCACGGCTGGCCAGGCAGGGACGACACTTACCGTGGTTAGGAATCAGGATCTTTCTAGCAGTGGCATTACAAGTAACGGACTTGCAAACATCCCGTCGGGTACGTACGTCTACCGCATAGCCACAGGTGATTACGGCGAAAACTTCCAGCAGCCTTACGTCATCAAAAGTCTGGCTAAGGATGACATTCAAACTGATTTCGACACCGCTGTAGCTGCCGCCACCACCGCAGGAAGGTCCGATTCTGCCCTTTGCACTTGTCTTTACCACGCTTCAAAGATTGAGACTGCCTACAAGGCCGATCTTGCGGCGGAAACCACAGTCGTGGAAGGTCTTTTCGATGCCCTGGCAACCGAAGCTACGGCCGATACGCAATTCGGAAACGTACTCAGCACAGGCACGAACAACCCCCATACAAGGAAAGGTGTGCGCACCGCAGACACGATAAAAGAGGCAATCAAGGTGTTTAAAGCCGATCTGAAAAAGGGAAATCAAGCTCAATTCAAAATTCGCGCCGTTGACAGCTGCCTGGCAACCCACATCCCCGAATACACGGTGAAGTACAAGGGCGTCATTGACACCCGTCACATCGGCGACAATGGCCAGTATTTCATGTATCTGGGGATCCTGACGGTGGTTCTCAATATGTTGTACGTATGGACTAACAAAGGATATACTTCACCCCTCAAGGACGCAGAGGGCAAATATACGGGCGAGTCGGACCCGGAATATAAGAACTTTTCGGAAAGGGTCTTTGCGCAAATTCTGGTTGTTAGCATCGCCGTTCTTGGCCTCGTATTGCTTATCCTAAATTACGCCGTAGATAATCACAGTACGCATTGCGACGCAACGGATGACAACAATGGACATTGCAATACCAAGCGAGATCTTTTGAACAACCGCGAGGGAACATATGAACAGCCTTACCTGGTACTGACGATGCTTTATCAGAATACCACCACTTTTTCATATTTCGTGATCTTTATATTTGCATCTTTCCGCGCTTTTGCCATGTTGACGGGTGCAAAGAAAAATGATGCTGGCGATTGGGAGAATACCCTTTACTTTGATTATCACAAATTGGAAGGTGCAATCCCGCGCCGTATCGGTACCGACCTTCCCTTCATCGCCGGCTACGCCTGTATGGGAACTGCCCTGCTGGCGCAATCGGGGGTTCAGGATCTTACCAGTCTTATGTTTTCGTTCACGGTCCTGTTTATTACCGGGTTCATGCAGCATATCTCTAATGTCTGTAAGATCATGTACGACTCTCTATGCAAGAAAACAAGTCCGGAGGCCATGACGACAATTTTCCAGAAGAAGGAGGGGGATAATACGTATGCGGGGTGTACTTTGCAGTTTTTTGGATGGAGTCGTCTGTTTATGTTTGCCACTATCGGACTTGCCACGCTGTCGTTGATGACCATGACACGAGAGGTGGTTGAAAGCAACCACGTGCAGACGTTCACCAACGGCCAGGTTTTCTATTTTGCTCTGGCATTCTTCTGGTCGAACATTGGCTATGATGTCGTGCGCGAACTTATCCCCTTCACGTTCGAAAGAATTCACATGGACCACAGCAAGGCTCTTATCACTGGCTTGTATCTCCTTTATTACAACCTTAGCATGTATTGGTTCGTAGATCAGATCAAGGACAATGCAGAAATCAATCAGTTTTCTCTACACGGCGCACGCACTATGTAAACAGTATATACTTACAACTTTAAATAAATCGTTTGAAATTGACATTTGCCCCCATTCCCACATACATCAGATTTAGTATCGAGATCCGTACAGCATTGTATTGAATGCGGCGTCACACAGACATTTGCACCCCCCATTTCGGAACTCAGAGATAAGTCGCGCATCAGTTTGCTGTGATGTTTTGTCACAGCCAACCGTGTATCGAAGTGAGAGGAATTATTCTTTACGTGGAAGTCATTCACTGGCACGTGTTTCCGAAGCATGTTTCTGACATTCAGCGCCACAATCGACCCGTTGTATATGTAAGACTGCATGAAGAAATTTGAGTTATCCGGTTTAGTTGTTGCAGAGCCGACGTGCATTGCGTGGAGCTGAAGAGTAGTTGACTTGTCTGTTTTTATGCTTACAGACACAACAGGGACGTTCAACTCCAGTGTCTGGGTGTGACTAGCAACGTTCAGTCTTCCGACTCTGATCTCAACACCCCCTTCACGGACATTGAATACTTCGCGATTGAATAGATCCGAATCAATGTGAATACATTCCGGAGATTCCGTCACAATCAAGTCAAAGTCTTTACGGGATAGTAGTTTTTGAAGAAAGCTACTGCTTAAGTCGAAACCGTTCGTCACTGGCAATGAGAGTTTACTGGTAATATTCAGTAACTCCAACGCCGATGAACGAAGGGACTGACTTTTCATGTCATACGAACACACATGTTGTTTATCCAACAACACAACCCCTTCATCTGTTTTTAGACCAACTCTAGTAACAATCTTACCAGGTGCCATTTACGCTGTTTCGGTTCAATCGTTATATATCTCCACTTTCACACTTTATCCGAATTTGGAAATTTTGTTATGAGCGACACGTCCTCTTTCATCTCAATGCTGGCATTGGATTCTTCAATAACGTCATCGACTTGAGTCTTGGGCGTCTGCTCCTGCATCCACGTGTTGTACTTTTCAAGATTCACAATCTTACCCCGCAAAAAATAAGCCGTGGTAATGTGGTTCACTATGCAATCAGAAAGCAATCGAACAACGGTGAAGTCTATCTGTGTTAATGCAACAAATAGACCTACGATGCTGATCACAACGGAGTAGCATGTGAATACCTGAATAATAGCCAAACACGTGAATTTGGAGTATGGAATATAAAGAGTCTTGTGATCTTGAATCGTGTTTGTGATAAACGGTACTATGGAGTCACCCGCGAATGCCGCGATGCAAGTACTGACAAAGGTGTATATTGTTACACACCACCACTTGTACCACGAATCCAATACAACCCCAAACAGTTTTGTATGGGAATTGGGTCCGAATTGCAAAAAGGGAGAGTTATCCACGTACATAATCCAGAAGAATACGACACAGGTCAATACAGTCCACATCAATAGCCAAAATGTTATAACCCGGCGATCGTTAAACATCTTTTCGCATGTAAACATTCCTTGAAGAGACGCGTATCTTATACATCTATTGAATATATCATCAACAAAATCATCATTTGAATCCGATAGGTGTGACTGTCGCGGTAGACCTACCAGCATTCATTCGCCCAGGCATGGTCTGAGATGTGATTCTGAAAAGAGCACTTGGCGACATCTTATGCGTAGAAATTCCACCTTCCAGAATCTCCCCAGCCACCAAAATATCAGCACACAGCTTGCTACAGAATGTTCCATTTCCAGACATGGATAGCAATGGTATCAGAGCCATCGACATAGCCATGGTACTGAACGAAGTTCCGTTTTGAAACTCACGCTCCGCAAACCGACGCGCTTTCGCAAGTTGCTGTGGAGTACACGACACATTCACACAGGTGTATGCCTCGGGACTAAAAGACCGTTTTTTCAAAACCACATTGGTTCCCATGTATATGGTACATGCATTGTTGTCTGGAAACTGCAGCTCACAATGACAATACGGGCCGTCTAGTCTAGCTACAAAGTGATTGAGGTAACCGTCCCTGTCACCAGTAGGGTCGTAAAACCAGAGTTTTAGATATGGCATTGATATTTATTACAAACCTCATATATGCTGAATTAATTTTTACCGTTGACCCTGTTCAACATTTGCTCACTCGAGAGCTGGCTCTTGCCCTGCTTCATAGCGCTGTTTACTGCGTACTTCTTCATGATCTTGGAAGAATCGAGCCCGGTATCAGGCTTGGACAGAGTTTTCAGCGCTGCGGTATGGTTGTGCATGCCGTCCACCACCTTCTTAAGACTGGTGGTGTGATTCGTCATACCATCCTTGAGCATTTTAATGTGATAGGTATGGTCTTCGAGGCCGACAGTCATGTTCTCAACGTGTTCTTCCACTGCCGAAAGCCGCGAATCAATGCTAGCCTCTTTGTCACAGGACCACGTGGACAACTCAGAGTTCGTTTGCACTTCATCGTTTACCTGAGTAGTTTTGACCTTTGCTGCTTTGAAATTACTACAAAGCTTGGAGTACTGAGATCGGAGTGCAGCATCTGCACCCGACTGAGACATCAATTTGCGGTTGATGTCCGACCCCACCCACTTTTCAAAGGAAACGGGCTTTTTCTTGGAGCTGAGAGACTTGAACTCAGATTGCATCTGAAGCTGATCGGAATCGAGATCCGTTGCATATGAATTGGTGATCTGCCTTGCAATCGCCCGTGCGGATTCCTCCGCCGAACAACTAAACTTGGCGTTGACTTCCTTCGAATGAATGGGCTCGAATTTGATCGACGTGATTTCACCGGTAATTGGTCCGGAAGGGGGAGACGCAGTTTTTACGTTTACATTTGCACCCGAGTGGTAGTCAATAAGACCCGAATTGCTGAAAAAGTTCACCGTCTTGCTTTCTACAACGTTAGCACTTTCCGTGATCTGTTTGGTGGTATCAGGCGGTCGCATTCTATGTGTAGCAAACGACATCTCCCCGTCCCACATCGAATGTTATATATTCAAAAGTGTATGTCATTCACGCGTTTATTTCTCAGTTATATTTTCCCGTGTAGAGGAGAAAAATACAGCCCACAGAACAAGAAAGGTAAAAACTATTATGTATGAGCTAAATCGGTACATTTCCCCGCTAGTTTATAAGTTTAAATAATGCGTGTCTGTCTATCTCAATATCAATGAACCAGTTTGTAATAAACATGACTAGTATTTGCCGTATCACCCTCTTGCACTCTTTCAAAGCCCCACATATTGAGATTGTCATTTTTGATATAAGATGACTGCACAGGCAGGGCAATTTTGATACTGTCACCGGCTTGCATCCCCTCCCTCAACAGAGCAATCATGTTCATGCCATTTTCGTCGCTGTGATGTTTGGGGGAAAGAGCAAAGTGGCTTACCGCGTATTCTTTGCACTTTCCCTCCAAATGTTCCTTTACGAGAAAGACGCCAATGTACATTCCGTGGCCCTGGCTGATAACTCCGTAATTATAGGCCTCCAGATCCTGAAAATCTATAATGTCACCCGAAAACTGATTAATCAATTGAACCACCTTTACCTTATTCGTCGCCGGAAGTGACCCTACAAGAGCTTTGTAGGTATACATTTGTAGACAACAGCAAACGTGTATATATAGATTTGCCAAATTTTAGATTTAACATGACCCGTTGAATCCGGAAATGCGACTTTTATGGATTTTGATTGTAACATATTCAGCTATGGTTATGGCCTCGCAGAAGTATCTCACCGAGTTTACACTCACAGAACCTTCCAGTAACAACCCCGACATTCTGAAACAGCAGGTGCTGAATGAACTGCAAAACTTAGATACTACCGCTCAGCACCACATCGATAACATCACCATCACGACGTATTAAAGGAAAGTTTCACTCAAATTCAACGATGCAGATATTTGTCAAGGTAAGGATATGCATGTATTTTTGAATAAAAAAATCAGTCACTGACATTTCATCAACAGACGCTCACGGGCAAGACCATTACGCTGGAAGTTGAAAGTACAGACACAATTGATATGATTAAGTCTAAGATACAAGATAAAGAGGGAATTCCCCCTGATCAACAGCGTCTCATTTTTGCCGGCAAACAGTTGGACGACGGACGCACGTTAGCGGATTATAATATCCAGAAAGAGTCTACACTACACTTGGTTTTGCGTCTTCGTGGAGGCGTTGGCCTTTCACTGCGAATGGCGTTGGATAGATCGGAATTTCGAAACTTTGCACATCCCTCTCGGAAAATGCTCAAAGCGCGAAACGTCAAGAAAAAGTTGATAGGTCACAGTATTCACCACCCCAAGTTGCAAGTCGTCATGAGTATGAAAGACATGGAATCACAACAGCGTCATGTTCTAGGGATGAGTTGGGCGTCAGATCCACGAGAGATTCGCGTGGTTGTGGGACTAACCTCCAAGAAAGACCCAATTAATTTAATTTTATTTGAAATGTTGCACATCCAAATTCCCATGAGAAATGGAGAAAAACAATTTGGTCAGCAATACAAAATCATGTCTATTCGAAGTAAAAGAGAAGATGGAATTGGAATGCTAAACAGATGCGAATGTTTGATTTCGACTGTTTAGGATGAATCTCAACAAAAGTGGTTACGACCAAGCGTTAGCGTAGTCAAGTTTGTCACGCACGCAATCACCGTCACAATGATACGTAGAGAAAGAATGTAACCCGCGGTACTTCGTCCCATGGCCAAATAGTGACCACAGACTATCAGGAACACACAAAAAGAATGCGTACTAGCCAGTGCAATCGACGTTACGCAATTGGTCTGAACTAGCTCATTCCAGAACGGAACTAACACACTTAGGATATACAGGAAAAATAAAGTTCCCACCCACTGTTCCATAATTGTTTCATGCTGGTGCCTCGCCGAAACGATGAAAAAAAACATACCAACACTTAGTGCCTGTACAACAAAAAAAAGATTCCAGAAAGAATGCCCGGATGCGCTAGCAATCACGAATGAAAGGTTCATGAACCAGATTTCAAAGCAATACGATAAATCGTAGTAAAACACCGCATCATTCTCACTGGATGTATATATTTCCACGTCCCATATAGTTTCCTGGTGTAGCTCCCCCTTGCTGCTCAATTTGACCCAGCCAAGAGTTGTAACTGACACCATCGCAGCAAAGGGCATAATCACCAAGAGATAGTCTATCTCCGTGCAGGAGCTTCGTTGGCTGTCTATGATTAATTGGCTCGTGCCGTTCACGATTCCATGGTGTTTTAGCACAAGCGCGGTTTCGTTGAGTTTTACCGAACATAGCAAGATTGTTGAACTGAAGTCGCCGTGGCGCGAACGATTGATGATCTCAATAACGCAAATCAGTAGAGGCTGGAAGAAGCAGAACATGGCCAGTGTCTGTCGCGTGATGAGATTGCAGAGGTGATGGGCCTCGTACCCAATACACTGCCGTCCACAGCATAGCGAACAGTTTTCCAGTAACCCGCATATGCTCTGCAGCAACTCTACAAAGTTTTTTGCAAACCATATAAACACCATAAAGAAAATAACGGCGATTACATAGCTATCCTGGAAATCAACCTGCATTGTACCCCAGGTTCCAGGGCTTAAATCATATTACCAGCATGAAAATCAAAAATTTCCAGTTTTAGAGGTGAATAATCGCTTAATATTTTTCTTGTCTGCATCAGTGAGAATTTCGGCGTCTGCCAGCGCTTTAATGTCAGCAGCAGAATGAACTTCTAGTCGTGTCTGTGGACTGATAACAATCTTCACGGATCCCATTTCGACCCCAAAACTCACACAATAAGCCACCGTCGCGACGTATTCCATGAACTGACACGTTGCTAAAACGTTTAGATATTGATGGCGACTCATCTGCTCTCCAGACGAAATCGTATTTGACCCGCCAATGTCCGTCAACCTAGGAACATCGAAGAAAGCATACACAGAGGAGCTGAAGTCCTGTAGAATAATCTGCAGTTCACGCCCGGCTTCAATCGTCGAAAGCTCCTGAACATTCATATTGGCGGGCAAGCAGTGAAAGAAGGCATTCTTGCCTGCCTCGTTCCCCTGAAATTGGTCTCGGAGCCAATGCATTGTTGCATCGTTGACCGTGTTCAGCGAGTGATTATCCCTGCTCTTCATGCGCATGACACCAGTTGGACCGTGTCCATGCTGGCCAGTCAATGTGTATCGCCGCATCTCGTCCAACAGCTGAATTCCAGAGGTCGTCTGGTCTTTCAGATCGACCGATTCTGTGATCGCCACATGCTTTTCCGAATTCCACTTATTGCACTCAGTCAGCACCTGAAACGTCTTTTCCAATCGCTCAAACTTTGTCAGCAAATGGTCAATTGGAGAGTGAACAGCAAGGGTGGACGTATTGAATAAAACCGGATCGCGCCAATTGACGACGTGAATATCATTTTCGGAAATAGGGCCGTGCACAACCTCTATCTTATAGCGACACACGCTATTGCCGTTGTCGTATTTGCGCCGTTTGGAATGGGCGCCATTGACTTCAATCGACCAGGTAAAGCTCCCCATTGGCATCACATACGGGAGGGCAACGCCATGGGGCTTTCGGATGTATATGGCACAGAAACCGCAGATAAAGCATTGCTGCATGACGTTTTTCAGAAATATCCTGTAATGAGGAACAAGAATAGCGTTCAATTTGCTATTAATTTTTGAATTGTTCTCATTGAACTCCACATCATTCGCCAAAGCCGCATTCATCAGGCGTTTGAAACAAGCTTGCATATTGGGCTCGTTCATCATGAAATTATTCAAATGATCAACGTGGGCCCCGTCAATCGCCATATGCGGTCGCATTTCACCGGACGCTAACGCCAATTTTATACCAAAATGGATGCAAGTGTCAAAAGATAAATATTTCAAATACACTAGTGAAAACTGGTATATTAGGCCTATGGGGAGTTTGCGAATGAAGCCTGGGTTCGACGTATGTTTACATAACAAACGTCTGGACATGCAAATGAACCCTTCTACACAGAAGGGGGTTGAAAAGGTTGAAACGGAACAGCCGACATCGCGATCCTACATGCGCAGTGTCATGACCGGCTGCAGTCGACTTTATAAATCACAGAACCAAATTTCTGGTACAGCCTGGTTGGCTTACATGCTCGTCGTGACCACGTTGATACATATCGGCTTATTGATGTGGCATTTACCGCCAATCGGAATGGGGTCTGCAATCAGGAACTCAACCGTGATTGTCATCCCGTGCATTCTCGCGGTAGAAGTCAATATACTGACTCGCGTACACGTCATGCTCGCTCACACGGCGGGCGTGTACGCACTCATATTTCACCCATCCCAAGACGAAACCATGAGCACGTCATTCTACGTGGCCGCGTTTGTTATCGTTCTGACGCTTGCTCTCTGTAAACACCACGCCAGTGACCAATCGGACTCAAAAATTAGGTTTGGAATTCGGGATTTTATTCACGTTTTGTCAATCATGGCTGTCGTTCTCTTGATAATCTTGAAAACGGGTCAACTTATATCAGAGATTGCAGTGGATTTTTGTTTACTGGTAACCGTGGCACTAGTCTACACATCATCGTACACGCCGCTATGAAATGTCCTCGCTACTGGGCTCATAGCAATACTCATTCATGTCACGGCCTCGGTAGCTGTTTTCTTCTACATGGCGATGAATAAACGATAGCAACTGGTCTATGTTTTTGTTCGTGTCATTTTCAGCATCGGGTTCGTGTAGTTGCAGTCGGTAATTCATCAATTTGATGTAGTTGTTCATATTGGTTACGGCGCGCTGGTTCAAACTTTCCTCCGCTGTCCTACTGTCAACGCTGACGGAATTCAGCAGGGTTTGTAGATGTTTTGAAATCGACATTACAAACCGGTCACCTTTAATCTTATACGACTTAGATGTTTTTTCTAATAAATGTTTCACGGAACCTTTCTTTGGATAACGCATAATCGCCCCAGGTCGCTCCAGATGTCCCCCTCCTTACACAACTCATTCATGTGAGCACGTTTCTCTTCAAATGTCAACCCCCTGTTGGGTACCGCGATATTCACCCGATCGGGCTGGTCTACGGAGCCCAGATGCTCCGGATCCAACTTAGTTAAACTTTCAGGGGCCTGCATTATCCGCTTCCATTTCTCCTCACCGGGTGTGGCCCGACACCAATAGATTCTCTTACACATGTCAACAATTTCATCCTCCCTCGCAGTCAACTTCATATCTTCACGCCGCAACGTAAAGACAACACAATGCCAATTGGCGTGGAAAGAAGCCGCTGGAAGGCGAAAACTTTTCTGCATCAGTTTCTTTAGATGCTTGCGTTCAGAATCGACCCCGGTACTGCTGCTCATATTCTTTTCGAACTCCGCCATTGCATCTTTCGTACACCCATAAACTTCACCGCCCGCTGTAAACAGATTCCTGACAAATTCTGTCTTGCTCAACACGAGATTCATATTCAGAGGATCTTTGTTATCATATTGCGTCTGTGTTGGACACGGCCTTGCATACTTAACATTCGTCTTTAACTCCTGATAATGCTTCGACAGAATAATATTTCTATAATCACTTCGATCAACTTGGATCGTTTTTACATTACCCTGGTCGTCAGTAAGTGACAGATTTCCCATTTCCCTCCTTGTCTTAAGCTGCGCTGCAGTGTAAATGCTGTCTACTTGTGTAACCGCAGTATTCTCACCAATACGGTACTTAGGATCAAGTGTGCAAACCTCCACTTCTAGCCCCGGCATCTTTATATTTGACCCACACGGCCCGTGGATGAAAATGGCATGACCACCCAATTTTCCTTGCGACAATGCATCGAACGTTTTCGCCTCACACTCAGACAACGTACACACTTCTGCAATCTTGAAATCTTGTTTGGATTCAGGAGAAGATGTGGGGTGGCTAGAAGCAGCAGTAGCCGTGGCAAATAAACCCATAGTTTTTGGGAATCCCTCGGCGAGCTTGTCACAAAGTGGATGTAGCCTGTCAACGTCCCCATACAGGTGCGATGCATTCTTTGCCATGACAAACACAAACTGACGATAGTCTTTGTTCAAACACAGCCTTTGCGCGTCATAATTTGCACGAAGATTTTTATCAGCACCATCCTCACAATCGCCATCCAATACTAGATTATATTGCCACGCTTTTTGCTCCATCAAATCATAGCCCTCAAGATCTGACTGCTTTGCAATGGCTTCTCTACAGCTCACGTCCCTCACTTTTAGCATGCCTTGGATGTTATGGTCCTCGCCCGTTGGTTTTAAACAACACCGCGCTTCCAATGCCACACTCTTATCTGGTAAAACCTCAACTATAAACGACGGAGTGACCCTGTCGTCAAAGGTGTAATCCACCTCCGACACACACATTAAGTTCAATTCCCGCCGAAACCTATCCACCACTTTCACTGGATCATTCCATACTTTCTTTCGATCCAATTTCGCCATTTTGTTCAACTGCGCATCCACACGAATCAAGGCTTGAAGCAGTTCGTGGGCGTAACAACAGGGATTGTTGGCAACGAATTCCCGTTGCAATGCTTCATACTGCGCAGGACACGCCAAATTAATTCCCTTAATGCCACTGACCGGAAATGATGGTCCTATTCCAGGTAAACCCTGCATCCTGGGGTCTTTGCCAGAAGACATGCTCTTAATCAATGCCGCGTGCTCCATAGGCTGTTGCTGCCAATCTTTGTTTGCGAGTTCCCAGTCATATTCCCTACTTATCATGTGCTTCACCAGATCTGGATGATTATAAACCTCTGATGTCTTTGTGAAATTTAATCGAATTGTAGTTCCCCATTCAATTTCCGGATCACTGACCTCTGAATTGGTTTTTTCCTCGTTATTCAGAAGCCATTTAAATGGTAAACGCACGCTACCTGCCTGCTTCCAGTTAATGATGCCAAGGTTGCCAACTGGTTGATCTCTATGAATGATATCCCCACTACCATGTATATGCAAATCTATGCCCATGGATGTATATTTTTTATCATCCATATTCACTGGAACCCTGATCTCGTCCACGTTCGCGATATGTACAATTTTGGAGTTCGGGAAATAATACTCCGTTGTATCCACAACTTCTGTTCGTTTGTACATATTTTTATGTCCATCGCAAGCGAATGGATGCATAAATGTTAACCTCCCTTTCATTGGCATGAACGCTTTATTTCCCCCAACATTAACCAATTCTTCAATGGTTACCTTCATCGCCGGTAAATGAAGCTCTGTTTTTCCCGAGGGTGGATTTGTCTCGTATTTCGGGGTTATTCCAACCTTCCAATCCAACGCTCGAGACATCATACCAATTATCATCACGATGTTATATATCCATCGGATCCTCCTCGTTTTGCACCACCGTCTGCACTTGGAACATTAACCGAGTAATTCGGACACACTGATTCACATACTCCAGCCGATACCCGTCCGAAAGCGACGCACTTGCAGTACCTTCTCCATTCCTGTCCATCGAACGAAGACATTCATTGCGAAACGTAATATAACTCGCAATTTGCAGTGCATGGCAGTGGGCTGAGGGGTCGGTTTTGAACAGGTGGCGAAGGTGGGCTTCCATCTGCAGCAGATCCACGCGGTTGCGCAGCGGGAGCACACAGATTTCTTGCGGGGAATATTGCATCATTACACCAAAACAACTCCATGATAAATATCCCCCGTAAAAAAAACAACGTATTCGTGTCGGAAGGCGCTTTCCAAAACTACCACTGGATATGCCCGCGTATTTAAGACAGCCCTAAGCACGCCGCAACTGACATTCATATCACAGGAGTAACGTACTATATTCCCGCCAATATCTACATATACTGAAATATAAGCACGCTACTATTAAGCCAATAACTACCTATATTCTCACCTAAATGCGCGTCTTGAACACATCTCTCCTGTCACATCGTAAACGCAACTCACGGAACACATGAGCAGATACTCAAGCGCCATCAAGGTACGT
>CEVW01013677.1_pt1 | contig 22322 bp, 23 predicted proteins | sample 427061 | NCBI WGS metagenome assembly CEVW01 (sample SAMEA2623774, study PRJEB7988) | marine metagenome | biome: marine biome (ENVO:00000447); feature: surface water layer (ENVO:00002042); material: "saline water (ENVO:00002010), including plankton (ENVO:xxxxxxxx)" | depth 5 m
TTCCTGTAGAGAATGCATCTAGTGGGCGGTGGGACACTGAACCGAAGCCTGAGCCCAACAAGTGGTGAATCTGGACAACAGCAAACATGTTGAATTGGCTACCAGTCAGCCCGGGACAGGTCTGACACAATCTGGCAATGCGTCGCACCCTCTTAATCTCACTGTGCTTCATTTTCGGCTTCGCCTGCTCGAATAGCGAATCTCTAAAGGGCTCAGAATTAGATCCATCCAAAAGTCCGAATTTAGCGAGTTCTACCCTCTTGGAAACAGCTCCGGCAGATGGGTCCGAACCAGACGTGCGAGACGTCGGTACGAACACCTCTATCCCCACGGTTGACGAAACCGAATATTGGGAGGCTTCAACGCTTGCGATCATGCCGTCGCACCCTTATTTGGAATGCCTAAATACGGTTTTCGACAAGTTTGTAAATGCACTGGGCGTATATGTAATTGCAACTCCAGAGGCGCCTATTGACTACGTAAAGCACACCGCAAACGTCTTGGCGCAATTCATCGACAATGACGAAGATGGACAGCCAGACGATCCTAAAGTCCACCGATATTTAGTAGAAGGCAATTTCGTTGTGCCTGTCTGGAGCGAGAAAGATAGGGACACATTTTTTGCTGGGGCAAGGGGAACCTACTGTGAAGACAACGTGAGCTTCCGGGCCAGTATGTACCACGACCATGATCGATGGGCGCTTGGGGGTATTGGCGCCACTGGCACGTGGGACACCAACCTTGAAGAGGTCTGGCACGTAGTTTCTGATGGTTGGTATCGGATGTACCCCGATTATTTTGGTGATGCACCAGGAACCAGCAAACTTACCGGCGCCATGGATGTGGCCAGGGGAGGCCGTTTTGACGATGTTCCCGACCAATACCCTGAAGAGGCTTGGTACTCCTATAACGATCAGTCCTGTACCTACGAATGTCAGGTTCACGAGTACTTTTACTGGGCTCTAATGGCGAACATCGGCGCACTCGATCCCGCCTTAACAAACAAATGTGAAGATAGTGCCGATGAATGGCATGTCTGCACCGCCGAGGAGCTCAGGCGAATAGATCCCCTAGTTTTTGATCTCTTGAATAACCAAGGATTTGCCCTGCCTGCAATGGTGCCCGATGGCATCTACCGAGCCCCTGGGAACTGAGCGAATCGAAATCGCGAAAAGATTCATCTCGCGCGGACTGAAATTGGGCCTGCATCACACATTTTGTCGGAGTGTGCGGCGCTAGGCGGTGCGAGTCGCTCTGAAGGCCGACCTATTGCGTAAATGAATGGTCTATTGGCCGGGAGCCGAATAGCCGCCGCCGCCAATAGCGTCGAATTCTTCGGGCGTCATAATCACTGTTGCATTTGACTCAGTAACTGACCCGGTGGGCCCGACGGCTTTCTTAATCGCAGCCATAATTTCAGCGCTAGCGCCGTCAACAATCATCATGAAGTCCCAATTGGAGCCGGGCATCATGTACAAAGCTTCGAGCTTGGCTCCAAGCCCTTCAAACATTGCACCGACTGCAGCCTCTCTGCTGCTAGCGCCATCCGCGGCAACTCCCGCCCAAGCTTCTGCGCTGTACTTCCCATGAAGAACGACTTTTGGCATCTTTCTACCTTCCCCTCAATAGTAGACACCGTCGAACTTACTAAATACGACGAACGGCCGCCCTGAGGGTGCCTACGGGAAGCAAAATTTAAAAGACCGCCTCGTGCAGAACTAAAGGGGGTCCTGGCGAACGAGGCGGTCCACAACAAATGCTAATGACAGGTTGTGGAATCGCCTACGTTTCTTGACTGAGTGCGGCGGTTTATTTCGTGCGCCGGCGAGCTTGGGCTTTTAGGTTCGGTTTCAGCACCCGCTACCCAACGCAGAGGAAGGACGACTTTGGTTGCCTGTTCACGCCCAACGTGTAACGCCGTATTGACACCAGTAACTTCGTCATACATGAGTAAAGATCGTCCTGATGCGATTGTCGTTGGTGCTGGGATTTCTGGAATTGCAGCAGCTAGAACGCTTCAGTCTTATGGGCATGTGGTGGAAGTCATTGAAAAAGGGCGCGGAGTTGGGGGTCGTATGGCGACGCGGCGCTTCGCAGGGGCGAGATTTGATCACGGCGCACAGTTCTTCACTTCACGAGGTTCCGAGTTCACGAAATTGATCGAAAACGCAACCCGAGACGGAGCTGTCAAGAAATGGACCAACGGTTTCTCCGATAACCCGGATGGCTACGCGCGATGGTGTGGATCATCTGGAATGACTTCTCTAGTGAAATGGATGGTTGCTGAAGGGAACATCAACGTACGCACCGCAACGACAGTGACCGACCTTCGCGACATGCCTGCGAATGCTTACGTTCTGACACCTCCTGTCCCTCAATCCTTAGCGATTCTCTCCTTCAGTCAGATGTTGCCAAACCCAAGAACTCAGATTGAGTTATCGGCAATCAGCTACAAGCCCACTATCGCAATCCTCCTCCGCTTGGAGCAATCGCCAGAGCGGTTTCCCGAGCATGGCGGTGTCCAATTTCTGGAACACCGGGATTTAGCGTTTATTAGTGACAACCAGAGAAAGGGAATTAGTGACGAGCCCGCGCTCACGGTTCACCTGTCGAACGAGTTGAGCGAGTCTTTATGGGAAGATTCTGATGAGGGAGTCCTGTCTGCGGCGACTGCTCTAATCAAAGACCATTTGAACGGTGTCGCAGTTACTGATTTTCAGATTCAACGCTGGCGATACGCAGGACCCGAGGAAGTTCGAGCTGAACCGACAATTGTGTGGGGTGCCAACCCAACGATTGCTCTAGCCGGCGAAGCTTTTGCTGGTCCGAAAGTCGAGGGAGCATTTCGGTCGGGTGTCGCTGCAGCGGAAATGGTTAACGTCGCCCTCTCATCTAGCTAGAACACGGAGGCCTACCTATCCCGACAATTAGTCGCCGCGCGCCGTCGCCACCGGGTTACCGTTTGCAGGTGGGGGAGCGAATCAGACAAGGCCTTTCGGAAGGGCAACTTGTCACTTTGGACTTAGGCCATGGGGCTGCCCTCGAGGAGTTCCTTAGTGAATTCGATTCCAACCCCAGCGAGTTACATGGCTACTTTTGTGATCGTGACGCCTCGATAGAAGATGCGGTCGGCCTGCTAGATGATTGGAGTCGTGGAGAGCGTCTAACTAAAGGCTGGGTTCCGAATTCAACTTGGTTTTGGGAGTCGGACGGCCACCTAGAGGGGGTGATCAACCTTCGTCATCAACTAACAACTGCGTTAGAAGAGACGGGTGGGCACATTGGTTATTCGGTTGCGAAGCCATTTCGTCGTCGAGGAGTAGCGTCTGGAATGCTTAAGACCGTGCTTGGCGAGTGTCGAAAACTTGAAATAGCGAGCGCGCTGTTGACCTGTCCCTCTGATAATCAGGGATCCGTCCGCACTATTGAGAAGCACGGTGGAGTGCTTGACAGAGAAGGGCTGAGCCCGAGTGCTGGTGTGATTCAACGGTGGTATTGGATCAATGTGAGCGATGGATCGTTCAAGATGGATTTCTAACAGGGTCTGAGCTTCTATAGTCGATCTCACGAACCAGAACATTGGAGATGTCATGGAGCAAAGCGAGCTTCGTAGTTGGATCGATCACCGGGCAGAGATGTTGTGGGTGTGTTTGAAGTGTCTTGTGGCAATGATCGTTGGAACAGCGTTAGCCGTTTCGTGGGGTTCGTTGTCTGACAATGCTCAACTAGCGCTATCGATAGCAGTCGCCTTGGTGGGATTGTTTCTGTGGTTTGGTTCCCACGGAGCGATTATGGATATCGCTGCGATGCGATCTGACATGGATGAAGGTCTTGCGTCAACAACGTTCGGCAAGCAGTTCGCTAGAGCGCCATTTCCTGTTTATTTGATTCTTAACGCATTGACGATGCTTGGTGGCTCGGTGATGCTCATCATCATGATCAACTCTTGAAGTTGAAATAGCTACCGAGCTAAAAGAGTAGTCAATATGGATCTCAATATTGTTCCGCTGGCCGCAGCTCCGTTTGGGGCCCTGGTTTCTGGTTGGGAACCAGCCGAACCGCTTACCGATACGAGCAAACGAGACATTACTGACGCGTTGTACCGTCACCGACTATTGGTGTTCCGCGGCCAGTCGCAACCCACTGACCAGGATTTGGTGAGATTCGTGGAGGCATTTGGTGACCCAATTAGAGGTTCCGAATGGTTTCGAAACGCCGGAGCGCTGCCGGAGATCCTCCCAGTTACAAATATCCGAGACGAGGACGGTGACCGTTTGGGAGTAGAGGGCGCTACCGACCTTGAGTGGCACGCCGACTATTCCTATGCGGCAACACCGGGGAAGACCAGCTTCCTTAATGCGGTAGAACTTCCGCCGGAGCCGCCTCGTACATATTTCACCGATATGTACGCTGCCTTCGCAACCCTCGACCCTGCCGTGCAGGCTCGCCTTAGAGGTTTGCGCGCAACCCACAGCATTGCCGACTACATGGCCGAACCCGACAAAGATTTCGCCTCCAAGGTCGAACGCGATGAGGCGGCCGGTATAGACCGTCCCGACATCCCTGAGGCCGAACATCCGGTGATAGTGCACCATCCCGATACCGGCGAAGCGATCCTCTATGTATCCCGGGGTATAACCCGTCGAATAGTGGGAATGGAGCGGGAAGAAAGCAGCGCGCTGCTTAAGCAGCTGCATTTACACGCCACTCGACCCGACCGGGTCTACGGCCATGATTGGCAGGTCGGTGACCTAGTTATGTTCGACACTCTTGGAACTATGCATCGACGTGACTCGTGGGACCCGACCCAACGCAGGCTCATGCGCCAACTCAGCACCGCTTGCGTCATTTGAACAACAACACCCCATCAGGGAATGTGGATGACAATGGCACGCGCTCACGCTGAGACTTTTGAATAGTTGACCCAAGGCTGATGGCTTGTGTGAAACCAAATGGCCGCCCCGAAGGGCGGCCAACTGGAACATGCCGAAACTCGGCAAGTCTTATTTCGTCACTTAATTTTTAGCCAGGTAGGAGTACTTGGTCGATGACGTGGATGACTCCGTTTGATGCTTCTATGTCGGCTGCGACGACAGTTGCTGAGTTGATGGTGACTGTGCCCATTGATTCGCTGACGCTCACTTCAGCGCCGTTGACCGTGGCGACGGCCATATTGTCGGCTCCGACTAAGTCCGAGCTCATGACCTTTCCGGGTATTACGTGGTAAGTCAGCACCGTTGTCAACGTGGCGGTGTCTGCGAGGAGTTGTTCTGCTGTCAGGCCAAGTGCCTCGAGAGCAGACGCAAAGGCCTCTTCGGTGGGGGCAAAGACAGTGAATGGTCCTTCACTTTGAAGTGTCTCGACCAGTCCGGCGGATTGCACTGCTGCGATCAAAGTCGGGAACTGATCCGCGCCGATTGCGACCTCGACAATATCCCCAGCAACGACTTCTTCCTCGGCTGCGCTCTCCTCAACAGGTGCCGCATCAGGTTCGTCGCTTCCGCAACTGGCGGCCACTAGCGCAAACGCTGCACAAGCTAGCCATACTTTTAGCTTCATTAATCTGTCCTCCAATGTAATTAGTGCTAAATACTAAAGAGGCGGCTGCAATAACCCTCACCTGATTTGAATAGAGCTATTAAAAATTGTGCTGTTGCACTCGGCTGAAGCGGCAACTCACATTTGTAGGCGCATGTGTAGGAATGGCGCTGTGTCGACCAAAAGCGTAATCGTTACTTTTTGATGGCTATGAGACCGGTAATACGAAGCGAGATCGTGATTCAGGTTCTGAGGGGCCTCGCGAACGCTGCCGGTAGAAGCTGCGAAATTCCCATACCCACGCAGTTGCTTCCTCATGGGTCATAATCCGCGAGTTGATCTTGGGGTCAACGGGCTTCACATTCAGAACGCTACCCGCAGTTCGGTAGCAAGGTCGAGCTAAGTTCCGCCAATGTTGATCTTGACGCGGCCGCTCGAATGAAGTGAACAGAAGCCCTCTAGGGTCGCGGCTTCAGCAAATCTTGTGTTGAGCTGCTTGCCCGCCGGGATAAGAAACGGACCGATCTGATGTGATGCTGAGTCGTCATTAACCACGGTGAGCTGGTCGCGAAGTCTGAAGTCAAGGTCTGTGGGGATGATGTTGACATCTTGTCCTGCGTTGAGGAGCGCAGCGGTCCCTGCAGGAATGGTGATCAGATGCTGTTCGGGCTCTGGTTGATTGGTAACACTGCTCAGGACCAGGCTGCCAACGACCATTGCTGCCGCGATTACTAAGAACAGAAGTAGGAGGCTTTTGGAGGGCCGATCTGGACGACCGTCAGAAGTCGTTCCCGATAAAGCGTCCACAGACCCAAAACTTAACTGGTGTTCGATAAGGTTTCAGAGCTTTGCTGCATCGGCAGCGAAACAACTAAAGGGAGCTGCCACGTGACACAGGTTGAAGAGCCAGTCCTGAGCGCTGGCGATCAAGCTTCGACAGGGCACCTGGATGTGGAGCAAGTGCAGCGCCGAACGGTGCAAACGCTGCTTGGTAGCCAAATGTGCGGCGGTATCGGACTGGTGGCTGGATACTCGGTTACCGCGTTGCTCGCGGACGACATCACCGGCTCCAAGACGCTGGCGGGCCTTGCCGCGGCGTCGTTATCCATTGGTGCAGCGATTGCATCGTTTCCTTTGGCAAGAATTATGGCGCGAAGCGGCCGACGGCCTGGGTTGCTAACCGGTTACGTCCTCGCGTCAATAGGTAGTTTTTTTGCAGTTCTGGCAGCAATCACCCGACAATTTATGTTCCTGCCCCTCGGCGTAGCCCTCATCGGTGTCGGAAACGCAACCAACATGGCCACGCGTTACGCGGCGGCGGACCTTGCTAAACCTGAGCGCCGAGCTTCGACAATTGGTTTAGTTGTAGCGGCAACGACTATTGGTTCAGGGTTCGGGTCGTTGGTTTCGCTGTCGGTGTTCGATCCTTTTGGGCGCAGATTTGGACTCCCCGATTACGCAGGTTCCTTCCTTGTCGGCGCCTTACTCTTCCTTGCAGCAGCGGCGATTGTGGAGATTCGATTGCGGCCAGATCCCCTGGTAGTTGCCGGTGGGGTGGGTAGCAACGACCAAGACACAAGACTGCCGTTTAGTGCCGCACTGGGGCTTATCCTGGCGAACTCGAAGGCCCGACTGGCGGTGTTCGGGATGATGGTCAGTCAGGCAACCATGGTCGCCACTATGACCCTCACGCCGTTACACATGAACGACGGGGGGCAAACCAACGGGGCGATCAGCATCATGTTATTCAGTCATATCCTGGGCATGTACGCCTTTAGCCCATTGGTTGGACGGCTCGCTGATCAACTCGGGCGCTACCCCATGCTGATCGTTTCGGGAGTGCTATGTGTTGCTGGCGCATTGTGGGCAGGATTCACACCGCCGGAAGGATTCATCGGCATTACTGGGGGCCAGACGGTGCTCGGCTTTGCATGGTGCTTTGGCGTGATCGCCGCGAGTGGACTGCTAACCGATGCGTTTCCGGTTGAACAACGCGCCAGTGTCCAAGGAGCAGGCGATATGTGCATGATGGCATTTGGAGCAGTCGCCGGTATTTCCGCTGGGGCAATTGTTTCCTACCGCAGCTATCTAGACCTGAACCTCGCCGCTGCGCTTCTTGGCGTAGCGCTGGTGTTAGCGGTGCTGTTCAATGCCGCTACTAGGTCACGGGGCAGTGAAAGAGGACGAACAGTGTTCGCTGTAACACCCGTGTACGAGAGCTGAGGTAAGGGTTTCCTGTTCGACTTAGTCAGCGTTGGAATCAGACTGAATCATGATCAGGTTTCCGCAAGTGTCATCGAAGATGGCGATTGCATACTCTCCCAAGTCTGTTGGTGGTTGGGTGAAAGTCACTCCCTTCGCCGTAAGGCGCTCATATTCGCCCTTGACGTCGTCGACGCCAAACTGCGCCAACGGAATTCCGTCTTGTTTAAGCGCGTTTCGGTATGGCGCTACCGCCGGATGGCTTGATGGTTCAAGCAACAACTCCGGACCGTCAGGAAATGATGGCGAAACCACGGTGATCCAAGCATGTTCGCCCATTGGCACGTTATGCCTGACTTCAAAGCCGAGCACATCAGTATAAAAAGCGAGTGCTGAGTCTTGATCGTCAACGAAGATGCTCGTAATGGTGATTTTCACGGCTGGCCCTTCTCAGCGCCCACGTTAGACCTAAATCTCGAAATTTGATGAGTTCTGGTTCGAGTTGCTGGTCCGCTGCGGTAGTCATCCAACTAAGCGCAACGTCTGTTAGATCAGCAGCAGAAAATCGTGGCGAAAGCTACTGCGTGCTTTGCGTGAATTTGTATTGAATATGCTGCATAAAATCTGAAGCTCGTTAGAATTCCGGAGTGCCTGAACGTATACCAATTCATCAACGCAGCTACGAGACCGAAGCATTCGATGAAGGTGATGGGCGAATGCGTGTTCGAGGTCGTCTCACTGACAACAAACCACAAGGTTTGTGCCTAGCTGATGGAAATGACCTCGTAATTCATGACATGTGCATTGACCTACTTGTGGATCCTGACACGTTCACCATTGTTGCCGTTGAGAACGAAATGATGGTTCGCCCCTACTCAAACTGCGAAGCGATTCTTCCTAATTATCAAGCCCTCGTGGGAGTGTCGATCACGCGTGGCTATAGCTCGCGGATAAAGGAGCTCTTCGGAGGACCCAACGGGTGTTCTCATATGGGTGCCCTCTTACAAGCAATGGGACCAGTTGCGGTGCAAGCCACCTGGAGCCTGATCAATCTGCACAAATCTTTAGAGTCAAGGTTGCACAAGACAGATGACCCTGAAGAACAGGATCGGCGCCTCCGATTAAACATGAACTCATGTCATGTTTGGCAAGAGGGGGGAGAACACATAGAACTGATAAAGAAAGGTGACTGGGTTCTCCCAGATTGGGAGACAACACGGTTACAAACACTCGGGGTAGATATCCCCGATCAGTAGAGAAGTTAACTCGGCTTGATTTCAGCCCGCCATTTGACCCTCATTAATCGACTCCAATAAGTATTAGAGCCCCTCTTTCGATGTGTTTACTGGCACACTTAGCTCTGCCGAAGTTCCCCCCTGTAAGGCCATTGAAACTTGACTGACGCTCAGCTAGTTGAAACGCGAACGGACTTGAGAAACGTAGCTATCGTCGCGCATGTCGATCATGGCAAGACCACGTTGGTAGACGCGATGCTTTGGCAATCGGGGGCTTTTCGAGACAATGAAGATGTTCGAGAGCGCATCCTCGATTCGATGGACCTTGAACGCGAGAAGGGCATAACAATTCTCGCTAAAAACGCAGCGATCAACTGGCGCAGCCCTGAAGGCGATGACATCAAAATCAACATAATCGATACCCCAGGTCACGCTGATTTCGGAGGTGAGGTCGAACGCGCCCTCACCATGGTTGACGGGGTTCTCCTGTTGGTCGACTCATCGGAAGGACCCCTTCCACAAACGCGCTTCGTTCTCAGGAAAGCGCTCGCTTTAGATCTCCCGGTAGTCCTAGTAATTAACAAAATCGACCGGCCCGACAGCCGAATTGAAGAAGTGATCGATGAAACATATGAACTGTTTTTGGATCTCGATGCGGCTGACCATCAAATTGACTTCCCGATTATCTACACGGATGCCAGAAAAGGAACCGCTACGCGCGACTTGTCCGACCCAAAGGATGACCTCAGTGAGCTGTTTCAAGTACTAGCCGAATCAGTAGCTGCGCCCACACATGAACCAACCCACCCATTGCAGGCGTTAGTGACAAACCTTGATGCAAATCCATACGTAGGTCGGCTAGCGCTATGTCGCGTTCTCCACGGAACCCTGAGTAAGGGTGCTTTGGTTGGATGGTGTCGCGTTGATGGAACAACTGAAACCACGCGCATCGCTGAGATATATACAACCGAAGGGCTAGAGCGAACACCAGTCGACCAAGTGGGGCCCGGAGACATAGCAGCGGTCGCAGGTATTCCCGACATCACAATTGGTGAAACACTGAGCGACCCTGTCTCACCCAGGCCCCTTCCCGTCATCACTGTTGATGAGCCAAGTCTTTCAATGACTATTGGGATCAACACGTCACCTATGGCCGGCACAGAGGGCGAAAAGGTCACAGCGAGGCTCATCAAAAGTCGTCTCGAAGCGGAACTCATTGGCAATGTTTCATTACGTCTACTTTCCACAGACCGACCTGACCTATGGGAGGTCCAGGGACGAGGCGAACTTCAACTCGCCGTCTTAATTGAAATCATGCGACGCGAGGGCTTCGAACTGACCGTCGGTAAACCTCAAGTGTTGACAAAGACCATTGATGGCCAGTTGCATGAGCCAGCTGAGCGAGTAACCATCGACGCCCCCGAAGAACACGTTGGCTCAATCACCCAGCTGCTAGGAGAACGACGCGGTCGCCTTGAACAAATGGGGAATCATGGCACCGGTTGGGTGCGACTCGACTATCTGATCCCCGCTCGCGGTCTTATTGGTTTCCGAACAGAATTTCTTACCGAAACTCGGGGCACCGGTCTTCTACATCATGTGTTCGATAGTTATGTCCCGTGGGCGGGTGACATGCGTTCTCGCCACACCGGTTCAATAGTTGCTGATAGATCCGGCCAAGTTAGCGGCTACGCAGCGTCGACTATCCAAGAACGAGGCACGCTCTTTGTGGGGCCTGGGATGGCGGTATATGAAGGAATGGTTATCGGTGAAAACCCTCGCCCAGACGACCTAGACGTCAACATCTGCAAAGAGAAGAAGCAAACGAACATACGCGCCGCTGCCGCCGACGACGCAGTGCGACTGACTCCTCCCAAAATACTTTCCTTGGAACATGCTTTAGAGTTCATAACAGAAGAGGAATGCGTAGAAGTTACGCCAGCGAATATTCGAATTCGAAAAGTCGAGTTGGATAGCGGGAAGCGACTCCGCGCCAAAAAAAGAAACAAGATCTAACAATTTCTGTTACCTGTTTCGACCACAAGCCAGTGGGTCCCGACTCGAGTACGGACACCACTTAGCGCTTGCTGCACAAAACAAGGGCTGCGTTTTCGATTAATACTTGAGGCATGAGTGAACGACTAAAAGACTGCACAGCGATCATTACCGGAGGAGCGCGAGGACAGGGGGCGGCAGAAGCTCGACGTTTTGTTGAAGAAGGAGCTTTCGTGTTGATAGCCGACGTCCTCGATAGCGAAGGTCAAGCCCTCGCAAAAGATCTTGGTGATTCAGCTGTCTTCCAGCACCTCGATGTGACCGATGAGGGGAACTGGGCGGCGGTTGTTGACCGCTTGACAGATGCAGGCAGAACGATTGATGTGCTGGTCAACAACGCCGGAATTCTTTTATTTGACCGGCTCACTCGATCTTCTAGGGAGGATTTCGAGCGGGTGATGGATGTGAATTGCACCGGCGTTTTCCTTGGGATGCAAGCCGTGGCAAGCGAAATGAAGAAACAGCAGAGCGGCTCGATCGTAAATATCTCCTCGGTTGCAGGGCTCCAAGGTGTTGGTTTTCAATTTTCGTACTCTGTCAGCAAATGGGCGGTACGGGGAATGACAAAGTCGGCTGCCCACGAACTTGCTCGAGACAACATAAGAGTGAACTCTGTGCACCCGGGACTGATCGAGACAGCGATGCTCGACCAGTTTCCTGAAAATCTCCAACCCAAGGTTGAGTCCTTCGTCCCCATGGGTCGAAGCGCAGAGGCCGCAGAAGTGGCGGAACTAGTGCTCTGGTTAGCCTCAAATGAAAGCAGCTACTGCACTGGAGCGGAGTTTGTTATTGACGGGGGATTATCGGTCGGTTAGCTATCGAATCGCTTTCTCGCCAAATATTCGGACCAGGAAAGCTTCTGCCTACCTTCGAGGGTCGTCGCGCAGGGACTCTTTCCAGCCTCGGAAACTTGAGTGCCACTGACCATCGGGGCCTTTCCCCCCAATAGTTTCACCGTCTCCTAAGTCAAAGAAATGGAATTCTGAATGATCCAACGGGTTCAGTGCCATGTAACGGCCAGGGCCGCGTGAGGGCCCGGCTAGCCATACGAGCCATCCAAAGATCCGACGTTTGAAATACGGTTCAGGCTTTCCTTCGATGTCAGTGCCTAATTGAAGCAACTCTGGTGGCGCTGCGTCCCAGGCCGCTGCGGCGATGTTTCGATCCCGGGTAGGTGTATCCGGAAGGTCATCTAACGACACTGGGGAATAATCGAAGGGCCGTTTATCAGCCGGAATTGCTTGGCTCATGTGCTGCCTTATCGCTGGTGGGTGGGACTTAGGAAGGTTATGAATTTGCTTATGCTCGTGTTATTGAACACACCCGTAGTGCGCCGACGAAACTTGTTTGGCGTATCGACGCAACACTGAACCCTGCGGAACGGTGTCAGGCAGGTTTCGGGGCTGCACAGAGGCCATTCTTTGACTCAATTCGCCGTCGCCGATAGCAACGTCGAGAGTGCGATGAACGGGGTCGATAACGATCGTGTCACCATTCTCAACTGCTGCTAGAGGGCCGCCGTCTGCTGCTTCGGGGCATATGTGACCGATCAGAATTCCATGTGACACACCGCTGAACCGGCCATCGGTGATGAGAGCGACGTCCTTACCCAAACCGCGTCCCTGTAACTCAACTGTGAGCATCACCATTTCGGGCATACCTGGGCCCCCTTTGGGGCCCACATTTCGCACAACGACCACATCCCCGGGGACGATCGACCCTGACTGAATCGCGGTCATGGCGTCTGGCTCATTTTCAAAAACTTTCGCGATACCGCGAAACTCTCCGGACTCTAGGGTCTTACCTCCGAGTTTCAATACGCAACTTTCTGGAGCGAGATTGCCGTGTAACACGGTGATGTGGTTATTCGGTTCAGCGATTGGAGCTGACACTGGTTGCACCAAATCCTGATGACCTAAATCCGCTAAAGGTGCTACGTGTTCAAGGTTCTCGGCGAGTGTTTTACCGGTAACTGTCATTGCGTCTCCGTGCAAAAAGCCGTTCTCGAGAAGCTCTTTCATCACTACTGGTACTCCTCCGAGGTTGTGGAGTGCGACCATTGAGTAAGGCCCGTGCGGTTGAAGGTTTGCGATGAGGGGCACTTGCTCGCCTATTTCTTGAATGCGCTCGATGGTCAGAGGCACTTCAGCGTCGCGGGCGATCGCTAGCAAATGTAGGTACATGTTGGTGGAGCCACCCATTGCGTATGCGGTGGTGATTGCGTTCTCGAAACCTTTCATGTTCATAATGTCCCTAGGGCGAATGTCAGCTTCGATCAGGGTGTATAGGGCTTGAGTTGTTGCTTCTACCTGGGCTTTTACGTCGTCGTGGATATCGCTCGTCGAGTCGTAGTCGGCGGGGTGAGAAGCGCCTCGGGGCAACATCATGCCCATTGCCTCGGTGATGGTACTCATGGTGTTCGCCGTAAACATCGCTCCGCACGTGCCGCTCCCGGGCATCACGTTACGTTCGACTTCTTCGAACTCTTCCGGGGTGATGCGTTCCGCGCGCATAGCAGCTCGTGCTTCGGCCCAGTCGAGTACGGTCAGGTTGTTTCCCTTCGACGCCCATGGTTCAAAGTCCACGCAGCCCGGTGAACTGGTCCCCGGGTAGATGACAAGTCCGACGTCGTTTGTGCGAGCCAGAGGCATCATCGCGGCTGCGCCCGTCTTATCGCATCCTGAGATCACAATCATCGCTTCGCCGTGATGAGCCCGATGCCCTATTTCGAACGAATCAGCAATGATGTCCCTTGAAACAAGGCTGTAGCTCGCATTGGCTGAACCCTGGGTTAGGGCATCCGATACCGCCGGTGCGCCAACGACCAAACCTTGTCCGCCTTGTGACGCGATTGATGTCGACAGCAAGTCAGATATGCGTTCAACCCGGTTATTGCAACGATGAGCGTTTGTGTAGGCCCCAGCGACGGTGACGATTTTGTTCTTCGCAGCTATGGCCTCGGGTTCAAACCCGGCGGCTCGCAATTCGAGGCTTGCTCGTTTCCAATGGTTTCCTGTCATCGCGCCACTTTACTTTTCTCAAGTGGCGATGCTCGACGCGATCGAATAGAGCCGCTTGGGTCTTTGGGGGATCAACGACCCAAAAGTTGTCTCAAAGACATTAAGGCAGTTGGTTTGGTAGTTAGTGAGGTGGCGTTATATCGCTCAACTGGTAAATCGTTGGTGGACCGTGAAACTTGCTTGTGCGCTGAGCAAATTCTTCAGTGCCCATAAAGGCTGCCATCTTCTCCATATCGACGCCGTAGGCCAAGATCGCCACCTGCCCATTATCGAGTGGTCCCGCGATCATCAACTCTGAAAATTGCTCACGAGCGGGTAGATCCTCGTCAAAGACCGCGCGCCATTCGTTGTAGTCACCGAGAAGCTCAAACACGACTGCTATATCCATTGTGCCCACCTTTGTCCGATTTTGGATAAGAGAACCATACTTCCAGCGATCAGTCCTATCTCTATGTCTGATCACAACTCACGCCAAGGAGTCCATGCTGAGTTGTCAATTACCAGGTGTCGATGATGTGTTTCTTCACAGTTTGCTTTGAACGAACCTCAGCGGACGTTGGTAGGTGGCTCAACAGTCGAGATAAGCCGACACGGGTTTCGTTGGGTTCGATCACATCGTCGAACGAGTTGAAATTTCTGGTCGCCGAAAACGGATCCGTTACGCCGAGTTCAGCTGTCGGCCACGCTATTTGCCATAGAGGCACGCTGTGACCAGTAGGAGAACCAGCCATCATATGTCCCGTGAATCCACCGGCTTTTCTCAATTGAATTGAGGCGATAGGCACCGAACGGTGCTGTTGAGTTTGAAGAACTCGAGCGTGCCAGCGACTTACTCCGGGTTGGAGTCCTGTTTCGGTTTCTATAGCGGTGTACGGGCTGTCGATTAGCGAGACGATTGGATATTCATAAACATCGCATAGCTCCACAAAACGCCCAATTTTGCTCGCAGCAGCTTCTGTGATGATCCCATCATTCACATTCGGGTTATTGGCAATAACTCCTACCGTTCTGCCTTCGATTCGTGCAAGAGCGGTCACGACGCTTGATGCGAACTTTGGACGTAATTCCAAAATAGATTCGTTGTCGAAGATCGCGTTGATGACCGGATAAATATCGTAGGGACCTGATTCTGGTACTAGCTCAGCGACACTCTCCGCAGATGGATGTGCTTGTCCGCCGGAGGAATCTTGGAGATAACTCAGATACTGCTTGGCCAATTCAATCGCAGTCGGCTCGTCGTCGACGAGAAGGTCTATGCCGCCAGTGAGTTCATGCATTTCGACTCCGGCAAGTTCTTGGGGAGTGAGAGTGAGGCCGAGAGCAGCTTCGACCATCGGAGGTCCACCCATTCCAATAGCTGAGCCTCTGGTAGTTATGACGATGTCAGAAAACCCAGCGAGGCTGGCGTGACCTGCGAATGAGGGTCCGGATACGATCGCAACGGTCGGCACCCAGCCTGACAGCTCTGCCATCCCGTCAAACAAGGTAAATCGGCCAATTTGTCCGCTCAGTTCCAGATGTCCCAGCCCGGCCCGCGGGTGTCGCGCTCGACTGCCGCCACCGTCCACAAAGAAAGCGATCGGCCAGCGTTGTTGGTGAGCGAGCGAGATTAAATGTTCGAGGCGAGCGGCGCCGTACCCCCCACCGCGATCGGTGTAATCGGTTGATGATGTAATAACGGTTTCGCCATCGATTGTTCCGATGAAGTCAACGCCGCCTTTTTCGGGAACCCAGTCTTCGTCGGCATCTACCGCCGCTATCGCGCCGAATTCAACTTCGGACCCGGCGTCGAGCAGAATAGCTGTTCGCTCTCGTGCTGTGAGGTGGTCCGTTGAGTGAACTTTTTCGACTGCTTCAGGGCGCGATGCATCCAACCTGAGCGCCTTCGCTGAACGAAGTTTGTTGACCAAGTAGTCGCGCATCAAATGTCACCGAGTATCAATGTGATGAACTTTCACTGGAGGCAAAATTCTTTGTGATCGCCTAAGCATTGAAGCTATGAGGGGTCGTGTTTCTTCCGGCAAGATGACATCGTCGAAAGAAAATGTTCGACCAGCGCGTACTCCCGAAGCGACATCGCGCATTTCCTCGGCGTACTGGTCTCGAATTGTTCGCGCGGTGACGGGATCGGCAGCACCGCGAATTTCCTTCCGTTTTACTAAATAAGCGGCACCTTCAAGACTCATCCCGCCGCTCTCAACGGTCGGCCAAGCCACTCGAAGTTCTGGCATATTGCGGCTCGCCCCAAAGCCCGACATAGCGAACGGTCCTAGACCGTATGCCTTTCTTAGCTGAACTGTGTACAGGGGTACTGTCCGGTGGTGAATAGCTGACAGAGGACGCGCATGATGACGTGCGATGCCTTCGCGCTCCGCTTCTGGGCCGACCATGTAGCCAGGGTTATCTACGAAAGAGATAAGAGGCAAAGCGTACGCGTCGCACCACTCTACGAATCTGCTTGCTTTGTCGGCGGCAGCGCTGTCTATGGCGCCAGCGCGAGGTGAGAGTGGTTGGTTGGCGAAGATACCAACAGATCTTCCCTCGAGGCGTGCAAATGCTGTAACCAGCGACTCGCCCCAGGCCGAGCCAACCTCAAGAACGCTATCTTTGTCAGCGAATGCGGCGATGACTTTACGCATGTCGTAGGCCCGGCGACGGTTATCTGGAACGATTTGAGCGATTGACGAAGCTGAATCGCTGGATGCGAAATCCGAAATGTCATCATGCCAGTAGTGGAGGAATTGTTGAGTGGCGCTGACCGCTTCTTCAATATCTTTAACCAACACATCAATATCCCCGCGAGCGGCTGCGTTCGCTGATGAGAAAGTTTCGTCGGAATTGACCATGCTCCCGAATTCTGCATCTGGTGTGGCGATAACCAAATCGCAGAGAAACGTCATTGCAGCGTGACTATCGTTGGTGGGTCCCACTGCGACAGCAACCGTAGGGGCCCAACCCGACATCTCGGTCAAACCCTCTAATACATCCCAACGAGCCCGGGTGTAATTCACTATTGGGGGCACTGGGCGCGGGTCGCTAGCACGTGAACCGTCGCCTTCAATGAATAACACCAGCGGCCAGCGGTTTGTCACGGCAATAGTGATGAGTTTGGCCAATTTGCGCATGTTACGGTCGCTATGTGTCGCGTTCTCAACTGACCTGTCATGTGCAGCAATAACTGTTGGGTGCCCGTTGATATCGCAGACTCCGCCGACTAATGCATCGGACGGGCCATCGTCGTCCACGGCTGTTGTGTGACCGGCGAGCAAGCCATATTCAGTAAACGAGTCCTGGTCGGCTAGAAGGCCAATAGCTTTTCGTGCGTTAGGACAACCGCCAAGTGCACGTAACCTGGCGTCAACGATCTGTTGACGTTGGTTAGCCTCCGATGCTTCGCTCATGATCGGCCGATTCTTGCATACGTTTCTTCAAGATTTCATGAGTAAGTCAACAACTTATGGTTCGTTTCATATGTTTGACGTGGAAGTTGCCCGTGGCTTTTCTGGAGCGAACAGTGATTGAACGCATCACGTAACTTCAGAAGTCCAATATTTGCGTTGAGAAACCGATACCAATCGGGAGACATCCGAGTGTGTCTCGAAGCCTTTCGGGTTTAGGGCAAACTGAATAAATGAACGCTTGCCCGAGGTTGGAGACCGACCGCTTGATCCTCCGCCCTTTTATAGATGGTGACGTGGATGACTATTTTGCTGTTCTGAACACCGCCGAGGTAAGGCAAGCGTTGCATCTGTCAGAGAGCCTGGATCGCAGCGATGCCTGGCAACAGATGGCCTGGTTTTTGGGTCAGTGGGCTCTAAGAGGGACGGGGCATTGGGCGTTGGAAGAACGTTCGTCGGGCCGGTTTGTCGGACGTGCAGGCCTTCACTATCCCGAACGTCCGGATTGGCCAGGGGTAGAGGTTGGTTGGGTACTTCACCCTAACTATTGGGGGCAGGGCTACGCGACAGAGGCGGGCGCCGAGGCAATTCGTTACGCCTTTGAGGACTTAGATCTAGAGCGCATCTACTCCTGCATCCTCCCCGAAAACCTGCAATCTCAAGCGGTGGCTCAGCGGCTTGGAATGGAGTTGCTGGAGGAACGAACCATGGCCTACTTCCCATCGTCGCCACATGGAATATGGTCCAAGGCTCGTTAAACCTTCCTCAGTCTCGTGCTGTTGAGAGGCGCTCGAGACATAGTTTGCTCCGATACATTCGAGCTTAAGGGCTGACACATTTTGTGGGCATGTGTACCCATTGAACCCATGCTTATGGAGGCATATATATGACACAAGACGACCCCGGAAAAATGCATTCGGACTGGATCGCAAAGGTGGTCGAAGATGTCCTAGAACCCGAAATCCCAATATTGGACCCCCACCACCACTTGTGGCTCGACGAAGGTCACACAGGTTGGCCATATACGCTCGAAGATTTTCATAAGGACACCGGAAGCGGCCACAACATAGTTGGGACCGTATTTCTTGAATGTCACGCCGAATATCGAAAAGACGGCCCTATCCATATGCAGCCGGTGGGCGAAACCGAATTCATCGCTCGGATTGCTGAACAAAGCGCCGTGTCAGGTGGCGCCGAAATTAAAGCGATCCAAGCTAACGCCGATGTGTCGTTGGGCGCCGCTGTCGAGGAAGTTCTTGTGGCCCATGAACAAGCCGGTCGAGGTCGCTTTCGCGGGGTCCGTTACATCACCGCGCAGAATGACCATCCACCCTTAGCTGTGTATGCCAATGCTGCTATGGATGACCCGATGTATCTCCAAGGTGTGCGTCGTGTTGGTGAGTTGGGATATACCTACGACGCGATGGTGTACCACCCACAACTACCCGAGTTTGTCTATGTAGCACGAGCGTGTCCCGATACGCCCATTGTCTTGGATCATTTAGGGTGCGTGTTAGGAACGGGTCCGTACAAAGGTCGCCGCGAAGAAATTCTCGAATTTTGGAAGGCCCAAATTGCCGAAATCGCCACTTGTGACAATGTGTTTTTGAAACTAGGTGGCATAGGCATGCCGATGATGGGTTTCCGGTGGGATAAGCGTGATCAGCCAGCGAACTCGGCCGAACTTGCCGAGGCATGGAGCGATCCAATTCAATACGCGATTGAAGTGATTGGAGCGAACCGTTGCATGTTCGAATCCAACTTCCCTGTAGATAAACGCGGCGCTGGTTACGTGCCGTTGTGGAACAGCTTCAAACTCATAGCCGCTGACTGTTCGGCCGACGAAAAGCGAGATTTGTTTCACGACACAGCAGCTCGTGCTTACCGGCTGCCGCTTTTGGCCGACGCTTAACGAAAAGCAACTCGGGCTTTAGCAACAATGGCGATCGGTGCTTCTTGGAGCCACTCTCGGCTCAGGTGGACTCGATAGCGAAGCCCTTTTCGTCCCAGGCCTCTGTGCCCCCCGTCACGCTCCGAGCATTCCGGTAGCCAAGACTGTTGAGAAATAAGACCCCAGAAAGAGAAAGGTTTCCGCGTTCGCAGACGCTTAGCATCGGTGTATCTCGGTTCTCGGGAAGAAAAGCTGCCAGGTCTGGAAGCTCGTCGAGAGGCATATTGATCGCTCCTGGAATATGTCGCTGCCTATGTGCATCAGGCTCGCGAACATCAATGACAAATGGCTTTTGGGTTTGCCACAGGTCATGGGCATCCTCAATGTTTATAGTCAGATCGGAGTTGATTCGAGCGTTCTCAACCATTGAATCCAGCAGCTGCTCTCGTTTACTACCAGACGCAGGCGCTTTGCCTAGATCACTCAGGTTGTTCAAAATTGAGGATGCATATTTGAAAATGCTGTCACAAAAAATCACAACGACAACATTGCCGGGCTCGTCTGGAATTGCTTGGAGCGCACCTGCTAGCGCCATGCCTGAACTCGGTCCGGCGGTGAGACTTTCTTCTTGGTTAATTCGCCGACACATTTCGAACGCAAGGTCGTTTTCGACCTCGACCAGGCCGTCATATTTGTCTGGTGTGAAGAATTCAGTTTGGCTTAACTGGCTGAGGCTTCGAACACCGGGAACATCATGACCCGGGGTTGGGTACACGCCAATTGTGGCGACGTTCGGATTTTGCTCTTTTAGGAAACGTCCTGAACCATTGATTGTCCCGCAAGTACCTAAACTCGACACGAAGTGGGTTACCAGTCCGCCAGTTTGATGCCAGACTTCTGGGCCGGTTGTTCGATAATGCGCTTCCGGGTTGCTTCCATTCGCATATTGGTTCAGCATTTCAAATTCGGGTTGATTCGCTATTTCGTTAGCTTTGGCAATGGCCCCTTCTGGTGCGCCAGGGGCCGGGCACAATGAGTCTTCAAGCTCAACTACATCAACTCCAGCTAGACGGAGAACGGTTCTTTTCTCGAGTGGAATCTGATTGGACAGGGGAGTGGTCAGGGAATAGCCCTTAGCGTTGGCGACCATTGCTAAGGCGAGGCCCGTGTTGCCGGAGGTAGGTTCAACTAATTGTTGAGATGCACCAATTCGCCCGGACTCCTCGGCGTCTCGCACCATGTTCCAAGCGACCCTATCTTTTACGGCCCCAAACGGGTTATACCATTCCAGCTTCGCGTAGACCTTGGTGTGTTCAAAAGGAACTAAACGTGACAACTGAACTAGGGGAGTCGGGTTGTCGACGTTTGAAAGTAGGCCGAGAACAGAGTCGTAAACGCGACGCGAAGTGTCATTCATTGAGAGCACCTTTATTCATTCGTTCGTCCAGGTGGAAGAGACCCGAGTAGGCGGAGCCTCTCAATTGCCTACTGTATCCAATATCAAAATTCGAATACTGGATCGTGTGCAAAAAAGATGCACAAATACAAATACAAATACAATGAGTGAGTATTTGTGCTCCAGAAATTCGCTATTGCGAAAGATTATTGCACACCATAAGTAGTCGCGTATGCGGATCCAAGAGGGGATAAATGCCTATTTAGGGCGTGTGAGTCCTGTTGCTAACAAGTCCTCAGCGTTATAAGCCGGAGTCCGGTCAGCCAGGAAGGCTGCTGGTTAGCTCATTAACTCGTCGCGTCGCTCACACAGCAATTTTTGAACTGCATCGTGATCTCCCACACATCTGATGATGACGTGCTGAGCGCCACCCTCGACAAAGGAACGAATGAACTCAACCACTTGGTCGCCGTCACCGCCCTTGCATGCTTGGTAGCTACGTAACGCGCTCGCCGGCGCCTGGTAATACCCCTCAAGGTAGGTATCAATAGCAGCCTCTGCTTTTTCGGTGTCATCCATGACAGAAACAGTCAGGTAGATAGCAGTAGTGAGATCTTCAAGTTTGCGTCCAGCCAACGTAGCTGCGTTCTGGAAGACTTCGTTGCGTTGGGCGAAGGTTGCTGGGTCCGGACCTATTGGAAACCACCCGTCATGATGTCGAGCGGCGCGCTCGATGCCCTGAGGGACGCTTGCGGCGCTCCATATAAGTGGGCCACCGTCCCGGTAAGGAACGGGTGCTAGTACTCCCGCCTTAACAGACCAACGCCCCTCCCAATCAACAGGTTGACCGCTCCACAAAGCACGGCACAGTCTGATTCCTTCCATGTAACGCCCAACCCGCCCCTCAAAGGGGGTCCCCGCTGCAGTGAACTCGGCGCGCACCGCGGGAGTGTCGGGAGCAATACCAGCACCAACGATCAATCTGCCTTCGGTAAGTTGATCTAGAGTCGCAAGCTGCTGAGCCAAAACCACTGGGTTGCGAAGCGCTGGAAGCAATACTGCGGTCCCTAGCTCTATTTCTCGGATGGCCCCAGCAACTCCAGCCAGAAGGGTGATCGGGTCGTGTCTCGGTCGAGCCAGTAGTGAGTCACCCGCCCAAATCGAGTCAAAACCTCGATCCACAGCTTTCTTCGCAGCCTCGATCATCGGCCGAACGGAAGGACTCTCCAGCATTATTTTCTCTCGTGTGGGCAGAAGGTACCCGAGCTTCAAAGTCATGCCTTGATTGTTTCAGATAGAGGTAGCCCCCGCGATCTGCCTCCATGGCCTGTTTGGCCTAACGGACGGTGCATAGTTCCTGACCGTTTAGGATCGGAAGATGCAAATCGAACCCATCACCCCCTACCTCGGTGCCCAAATCCGAGGATTCGATTTAGGAGACCTGAAAAATGGTCGGGCAGAAGAACTTAGTGGCCTGTTTTACGAATATCGGGTGTTGGCTTTTCGCGACCAAGAACTCGACCGAGAAACCCACAAAGCAGTTGGACGTGTCTTCGGTCATCTACACGTGCACCCTTCTAAGAAAGC
>CEVW01062060.1_pt1 | contig 22208 bp, 26 predicted proteins | sample 427061 | NCBI WGS metagenome assembly CEVW01 (sample SAMEA2623774, study PRJEB7988) | marine metagenome | biome: marine biome (ENVO:00000447); feature: surface water layer (ENVO:00002042); material: "saline water (ENVO:00002010), including plankton (ENVO:xxxxxxxx)" | depth 5 m
TAGGTTCCATATGGACAGTTACCTAGTTCCTTGGTTGTCCAGGGATGGCAGCCGTTGACAAACTCGGTGCTTTTGAGGGCGGGCTGAAGCTCTGGCGGGATGGTGTTTGCCACTCGCAAAACTTCTTCCTGGTGTTGCCCGACAGCTATTTGGTGTCCCGAGATTGCTTCGTGAAATGAAGCGAAGTTCAAGGCGGCTATGGGTTGACTACTCGGACCCGGAGTTTCTGCCTCTCCTCGAGAAGCCACAATGACTAAAGCCATTAAGAACGTGACAAATAATGCTGTGATGGGTACTAGTAATTTGGCAGCTGTGAGCATGCATCCGACTGTAAGAACCGTCGAGTTCGAGGGATATGAGGCGTTTGCACGTAGTTCGCTAGCGCAAATGCGCTACTAAGAACAAAGACGGGTAATCACAGACGGGTAGGTTGAGGTTGTGAATGACTCCCGGTCAACGCTGGTTCACGATATTCGCAATCAACTTTCTACGATGGTCGTGCTGGTTGGATTGTTGGAAAAAGTCGAACTCTCTGCAGAAATAGAAGCGCGTTTGTCTGTGAGTGCGGAAGAGCTCCGAACAGTGCTGACCGAAACTGATCTTGTGTCAGCGACGCACCATGATCTCGAGTCGATCATGAACGCCTTTTTGAAAACGTTGGAAAGCATAAAGGTAACGGAGCTACCTGAAGAGTTAGTTCCATTACGAGCGGAGGTCGTTGCCCGCATACCTATAACTAGCGATCTCTGGTCATCTTTGACGTAGGGGTGAGAGTAAATCCGAGCGTTCAGCTGAACAAAAAGATTGAAGCCCCGGCCTCAGAAACTAGGCCGGGGCTTAGAGCATTTGAGTGTTCATCTAAACACTCATTTTTGTGGCCGTAGGCACTAGGCCTCCGACCTCTGTCTGCTTTTTGTTAGTAGATAACGCTGATTTGGGCGACAGCGATCAATATGAGGACTGCAGCGTTCAGTATGCGGTACATAGCAAAGGGTGCTTTCTGGAAACCTTCGCCTACCTTCGTTGACGCAATTTCGCTAGGCATGGAATCTTTAAGACCCATAGCGCTTTGCATCCCAAAGTCAAAGGTCAGCAGTCCGTAGAGACCGGTACCAATAACGCCCATTGTGAGTGGGAATTGAAAGTCGCTGCTGTTGCCGAAGACGATGATTGCTAGCAAAGCGGTGCTAGCGAGCATGTAAGTAAAGCCGTTCATTCTGATCGTCGCGGCATTTGATTCGCTCATACCGACGAATGTTTCTGAATTCATTTTGGTGGTCCTTTCCGGAGACTCTTTCTAAAGCATCGCCTGGATAGGTCATGACGTAAATGACCGATGATCTTTGCTTCCTTACGCGTCCGCTGAGGCGAGATGGTGGGGAGCGCCTTCTGACTGGGCTACTGGTGATTCCTTTTGGCACCGCAGTCCTTTAGATGGATGATTGATCAAAGCATGTTCCGAGTGTTTGCTGCTGCATAACTCCCATAGACCGAATGCAGCGGAAACTGTTAGTGACAGGAAGAAGACGCTCATATTTCAATCGTCCACTGATCAGTCGTTTCTGCGAGTGTTTGGCGGCACACCAGAATCCAGAAGCGACCTAGGTCGCGATTGGGTCGAGATAGCTGTTCGTCGGTCACAGAAGTTAAAGCTTGAGGTTGTCTAGAAGCCATATCTCAAGTTCGCAGAGGGGTGAGACAACGAGCTCAGAACTCAACCAAATTTATCTAAACGATTTTTGATTTCTCTAACGCAGCGATGATCGAGCCCGTAGGCTTTTCCTGGTGCGTCGTCAGATTCCCGTAGTGCTCTCAAAGGTGTCTGACATCCCCCTCGCTGAAGAGTCGCCAACTGTTTCCGATACGCGTGCGAAGTCTTCGATTCGAGCGCCCCTTGAGCCTGTATCGCCGAGAGCATGGCGTGCGCTATCGGTGGCGTCGCTCGCCACTGTCCTTGTTGGCTTCAATAGCACCGCCACTAACATCGCGCTCGACGACATTCAGGCCGGATTTATTGGAGCGACCGCGGCCGATATTGGTTGGGGTGTAGCAGGGTTCTTTATTGGCACAGCAGCGTTCTTGCCGTTAGCGGGACGGCTAGCGGATCGCATAGGCCGCAAACGCATATTTCAATTGGGGTTGCTGGCATTTGCGTTGTCGGCGGTCTTTTCGGCTACGGCGGGGACAGTTATTACTCTCAACCTCAGTCGCGTCCTGCAAGCTTTCGCCGGTGCCGCGATTCTCCCTGCATCACTTGCGCTGGTGCTCCCGCTGTTCCCTGAGTCCAGACGCACAACAGCGGTTGGGCTTTGGTCCGCGGCTGGCCCCCTTGGCGCAGGTGTAGCACCCGGTGTAGCGGCACTTATCTTGGCGAATGCTGGTTGGCGAATTGTGTACTTGGTCAGCGCTCCAGTCGCTCTGTTGATGTTCTGGGCAGGTCAAAGACTATTGAAAGAACTACCAACGCCGCCTGATCAACAAAAGCTTGATCTGGTAGGAGCAGCGGCGGGGACGTTGGCTATCGGGGCGGCCGTAACGGCCATAATGCAAGGCCGCATATGGGGGTACACGTCGGCGCTCACGGCTTTGGTCGCTGCAGTGGGCGTGCTTTCGTTCGTCGTGTTCATATCTAATTCTTTCCGGCACCCGGAGCCGTTGTTGAACCTGCATCTCCTGAGACGACGTGGAGTGATGGTCGCCAACCTTGTCAACTTCCTTGTAGGTATCACATCGCAATCAATATGGATTGTCTGGCCGCTCTTTATGAAAAACGTTTGGAACTTCTCGACGTTGGAAGTGGGTATGGGGGTTACTTTGGGGCCGATCGCTGCGGGGTTCTCCACGCTGACATTCAGTCGATTAGCCGACCGAATTGGCTCAGTTGGCTTGTGTCGTCTCGGAACCGCTTTGCAGGTCGTCGCAGTTGCCTGGCACTTCACTCAGCTTGACGCTGAAGTGAACTTCTGGTCTGCGTTCGCTCCCGGGATCATGCTTTACGGTTTTGGATGGGGAATGAGTATTCCGCTGCTCAACGGAGTGGCTCTTGAGTGGGTCGAGGAAAAGTATTTCGGCGAAACGAATGGGCTTTTCAGTACCTTGCGATATGCAGCTGCGGCAATCGGTACGGCTGCAGTGTTTGCGCTCTTAACTGTGACCTCGGGAGTTGAAGCGCTGCCGTATTACGACCAAATTCTTGGTTTCTTCCTTGTGGCTTCAACTTCTGGTGCGTTGGCCATGTGGATCAAGATTGGGAAAGCACCTGGACGAGAACGTCTAGCGAATTAGCGTTTAGATTCGCAATCTGAGCCCAATTGGCGCACATTGGAGGAGTGGCTGTAGCGACTGTTCTGTCGATTTTTGGTTGGTTAACGTTGTTGCTTAACGCGGTAACCGTTGCGCTGATTGCAATGCTTGTTCGGCGCACCCGCCCTCAATTCAAACTGTTTGTGCTGTTCGTGTCGCGGGTTCGGCATGTCGCCGCGGTGGTCACGGTTGCCGCCACTCTCGGGTCGTTGTATTTGTCAGAGATAGGTAATTTGACGCCCTGTAGATGGTGTTGGATTCAAAGAACAGCTATGTACCCATTGGCTTTGATTCTGGTGATTGCCTTGTGTTTTAGGGACGGTCACGTGCGACGCTACGCGCTACCCATCGCAATGCTTGGAATGAGTGCCTCAGTTTGGCATTACCTACTGCAGCGGATTCCGTCTCTATCTGACGCGGATTCATGCAGTTTGTTGACGCCATGTTCGGTTACGTATCTCGACAAGTTCGGATTCATTTCGATTCCGTGGATGGCTGGGTCTGTGTTCTTGTTCACTGTGGTGTTGCTGGCGGGGTTCGGGTCTGAGAAAAGTGGTGTCGGGTGACCATTCATGAGACGCTTCGCATATGGCTTCTCGAAGCCGCTGATGAAACCATTGAACTCGCTGCCTGCGATGAAATCGAACAGGGAGCGCGAGAGCTTCGCGATGCGATCGAAATAGCTGCGGCGGTTCCCTACCAAAGCCAAGTTCTTCCAGTGCTTCGCAACCTAGACAAAGTTGACGGATCGGCCCGAGCAGAACAATTTGTTGAATTTGCACCCGATCTGCGATGGGTGCAGTCACATCGCTGGGATGATGGAGGAGAGCAACGAGCCTTATGTGTTTTATCTGAGGCGTTCGAGTTACCGAGGCTAGAGGTCGGCATCATGTATGTCGATCAAGGGTGCGCCTACCCCCTCCACAGCCATCCACCTCAAGAGCTCTACCTCGTCGTCTCGGGTTGTGCTCGTTGGCGATACGGCGGATCTGAACATTTGGTCGAAATGCCACCCAACTCGACGCTGTACAACAACCCTTTGGATATACACACAGTCGAAGCTGGCGACACCCCTCTGGTTGCTTTGTATGTCCTGTGGGGTGATGGGGTTCCAACATGAATGACGAACATGTGTTAGCTGCGCGCCCCCGGCAGGATTCGAACCTGCGACGCACGGTTTAGGAAACCGACGCTCTATCCCCTGAGCTACGGGGGCCGATAGATCATTGCCTGAGGTCTAGTGCCTCAAGGAAGTATTGCTGTTCCCGAAGGCTACCGACGCCAGTTGGTTATTTCGGTTTCAACTAACGGCTTGGTTGACAGAGTTTGAGATCTTGGCGCTTAGGATCTATTTTGCGGACTCAATTCGACGAGAAAAGAGCCCGATGTCTTCTGACTCCTTAGGGGAGACCATGATGCTGCCTATCGAAGGGGCGGCGGCGCTACGCCAGATCTTGGGAATTTTGTCAGACCACGAGGTTCAAGATGTTGACGGGCGCCTTGATGCACTAGATAGACGTTTGGTTATCGCTTGGAGTAGTGAAGAATGGGCTTCGATGTCGGGGGCCGAGCGAGGTATTCCGATGTCCCGGGCAGACGCTGAGTTGCTGGTTCGCGGACTTCGGTTCACTGAGATGATGAGCACTCATCTCCCGTTTTTTGACCAAGTGTGTGCTGTCAGTGACTGGATAGTGACCGAATTGGAAGAGATCTTCCCTGAGCTGAGCTAAACCCTGTTGAGGATGCCGTTTGGTGTTTGTCGTACCTTCGGGTTACGGCTTGTCTTCGAACGATCGAAACTTGGACCGGTCGTAAGTGGCACCGCACCGGTCGAGAGCTGCTTTCCACGCGGGGCTGTACTTCATTGCCCAACGCAGTGATCCGATGAGACGTCGTCCGGCGAAAATAGCTGCCCTTGATTGCGTTGTGTTTGTCAGGTGGTTCAAGCTCTGTGGCAAAGTTGCGGCTGCGGCCGATCTTAGGATTTTGTAACCCAAGAGTTGGCCTGTGTTTAAGGGAGGGTTGCGCAAGAAATCCCATGCTTGTTGGAGAGCTTGTGACTCTGCGAGGGCAGGGTGGTCAACGATCCAAGAACGTAGGTCTGCTGCGGTTTGGGGGAGTTCCACAACACCTAAAAGGGCTCCGATTTTGGATTGCTCTTGGACAAATTGATCTGCTTCGTTTTGTTCAAGGGGACGGCAGAAGGTTTGATGCGCCTCGAGGAATGAATCGGTGAGGGTATTTTGCACCCAGGCAGCTAGTGGTGGCTGGTTAGCTGAGTAGGAGACCCCGCGCTCTGAGACACCGGTAACGGGTTGGTGTGCTTTGCGCACCATTTGTACCGCTGAGCGAACTTCGGGCATCGAACCGTAGTTGGCGGTGGTAACGAAAAGTGATGTTCTGTTGAGACGACCTAAGGGATCTGACTTGTACGCGGAGTGATCTGCGACGCCCGCAGCAACTTCGGGATGTAAGGCCTGTAGGAGAAGTGCTCGTACTCCTCCTGCAAAACTCGACACATCGCCCATTACTTTCCAACTGACACTGTTTGGACCAAATAGTCCGGGATCATTTGGGTACAAGTGGGTGTCAGTCAGTGGTTGATCGCCTTCGGAGAACAACTTGACCACGCTGGCAGTGAGTCTTTCTTGCAGTGTCATGACGATTCAATCTTGTCCGCGAGCCCATCGACTGCTGGTGAGGCGCCATCGATCCACCACCGGTTGTCTGATTGGACCAAGAAGTAGACAAGAGTGATGGCTGGCTCTTCGCCGAACCGAACCTCAACTGTTGCTGTTCCGTCGTTTATTCGACATCGTCCGAACGCTACGGACTGATTTTCTGCGAGAAACGGAAAACCTGATTCGATGATTTCCCGAAATCCAGCGACGTCTACTGAGCTTTTAAAGGATTCGGATGCGTGTTCTCGTGCTTGTTCATATGCGCCGTCTCTTAACGAAGCGATTTGCGTCAGGATGCGTTCGTGAACTGCCGTTTTGTAGGGGTCGATGCACATGACTGTTTCGTTTGGATTCGTTGTGGGTGCCACGGGTTCAATTGGTGCAGTAGTGGTGGGGGCGGCGCTTTGTTGAGTTGGTGGAGAAGAGCAACATGTGAGTAAGCCGAGTATCACTATTGCTGTCCCCAGTCGTTTAGCAGTTGCTGACAATCTTGGGTGTTTGAGTGTCGAGGTGGGATTGTGTGACACGTTTTCTCCTGAGTATCACATGCTGTGTTATCAGTCAGATTGTTATCAAGCTAGACGGTTTAAAAAGGGGGGAAGCCTTCGGGACAGCTATAGAAGTTGACTGCCAGATGCTGACCCGAAGGCTTGAAAGAGGTGGGGGGACCTCTGCAAACTAATTTAGCACTAAATAACACAGACATGCAACCTAGATGCTGAAAAACTTTAAATTTCCGACGAGTTGTGTAAACGGTCACGTCACTTGGGTGTCAACGGTTACCGTGATTCGTGAGGTCGCATAACAGGAGACTTACCTGTGGGGTCCATCGCGAACATTTTGCGCAATAAATCCTTGGTTAAGCGGACCTTGAAGTGGATTGTGATTGTTAACGCTGTCCTCGCTGCAGCAGGGATCGTTATTGGTGGAAGCACCGAATTTGTGGCGCGTATCCACGGGACGAGCTTCTTGTTGGTGGCTACAGCGGCCAGTTTGGTCGGCATCGAACTCGGTAAATTCAGAACCGAACTCAAGATGATTTGGCCCATCGGATTTGGCGCTTCGCTCCTTATGGGCCTAGCAGTTATAGCCATGATTTGGGGAGTGTCACCCCCTGATGCTTTAGGTCGCCCGCTGGGAACAGTGGCTGTAGCGGCGGTGGCCGTTACCTATTGTGCGGTTGTATCCATAATCGCTGAACGAGCGATTTTGAGGACTATCTGTTGGATTGGCGCGCTTGTTTATAGTTGCTACGTCTGGGCACTGATCTGGTTTGAGTTCGACGTGATACCGGGAAGAATCCTGGCGTTATTAGCTGTGTTGCAGTCGGCTTGTTCGCTGCTCGCGGTCATCGATTTCATCGCTGCGAGACGCGCAGCGCGAGACGGCGCTGGTGCTCCTTATCTATCTGTTGAGTATTGCCCCTATTGCGGATCTGCTGATGTATCTGTCTCTTTGGGCGAAACGAAATGCACTACGTGTGGTGAAAGTTTCCGACTTCGGAGTTAGCTGACTTATGAGCCCGAGGAGATATCCAGGTCGGGTATCAGAGGCGCGGCCTGGTGGCCGACCATCTTCCAATTTCCCTCTACGCGTATAAATACGTTGACAGCAGCTACAGCCGATAGCGACGATCCAAGAAGATTCTCTTCGACGAACACCCAAGCAGCATGGTCGTTGCCGTGGAATCGAACGTTGGACGTCAAAAACTGGGGAAGTTCAGGGCCCGAGAAGATCTGTTCGAAAGAAACCCGAATTTGGTCCCATCCGAAAATTGTCGGCCAGCCAGGGTGCGTGCACCACACCTCGTCGGAGTTGACCCAAAGATCAGACATTCCTTGAATGTTCGCCGTTTCGAAATGGGCGTAAAAAGAATTGTTGACTGCTTCTAAATCAGACGTGCTGTCCATAGTGCCTTTTGGGATGTAACCAAATAGCGAAAAAGTATTTTCAGGTGATCCTTTGTTGGTCACCGCGAGGCGGCGACCAACAAAGGATCAAAAGAAGTTAGGCGTATAGAGCTGAAATTTGCAGCACAGCCATGATGACGATCACGAGCGCGTTGAAGCCGCGAAATATTGCGAATGGAGCTTTGGCAAAGTTCTTTCCCATGTTGCTGCCGGCTATTTCGCTGTCCATGTCCTGCATGCCGGCGCCAACATCTGCCAACACCCCGTCAAACCACAGAAGAGTCCATAGAGAGCCGAGTACTACCCACGCTGCAATAGCCAGTTGCACTGCACCTGTATCTGCGGTTTCGCCTCCCCAAATAATGAATGTGAAGACTCCTAGTACGGACAAGACGTACGGCAAGATGATCGCCTGAGCGTCTTTACCGCGCATAGCCATTAACTGGACCCAAGTGTTTTGTTGCATTAGTGGTCTTCTCCTTATGTTTCAGTCCCTTTGTGACTGTTCCCAACCGAATGGACATAATTTAGAACCAGCACGTGCTGCCCAGGTGCACTGAGGCCAAATTCTCGAAAGCGACCCTTCTAAGCTCGGTCTAGGTTTGAGTGAGTGGCTCTGTGTAGGTTGGGTTAGTTGCCGAGATTGACTCGTTGAACACTGTGCCCCTTCCCTCGAACGGTCTTTAGATATGGATTTTCAAGACGAGCGCACTTCAGCTCCAACTCCGCCGTCTGAAGTGGAGTTTGTGGTGGTCGGTGCCGGATTGGCCGGATTGGCAGCAGCTCTGACCCTGCATCGAGCCGGCCGCGAAGTGCTCATTCTCGAACGCGATGAATCGGTGGGTGGGCGAGTGCGCACTGATCTTGAGGATGGTTACGTGCTTGACCGGGGTTTTCAGGTTCTTTTGACCGCTTACCCCGAAGTAGCTCGCCACATAGATCTGGATGCGCTTGATCTTCGCCCCTTTGTTCGCGGCGTCAATGTTTGGGATAACGGTTCGTTTACCGAACTGTCAGACCCAAGAAGATCGTTAACTGCTCTCGTTGGAGGTCTACGGACCCAAGTTTTGACGACGCGGGATCGTGTTCGATTCTTGAAACTGGCTGTAAGGCTTCTGACGTCGAAACATGGCTTTCTAGGTCGGGAAGATGATTGCTCAACCGGCGAGTTTTTGGAGACTCTTAGGTTTTCGGACCGGTCCATAGAGAAGTTGTGGGAGCCCCTGCTGTCGGGGATTCAGCTAACGCCTTCTCTTGAGGGTTCGGCGAGGCTTGCATGTCTGATTCTTCGCTGCTTACTCGTGGGTCCGGCAGCAGTTCCTGCCCGCGGAATGCAAGAGATTCCGAACCAGATGGCGGCAGGTCTGCCGCGCGGCTCGGTACATGTTGGAGTTGAGGTCGAAAAGATTAATGGCTCAGAAGTTTTCCTAAGTACTGGGGAAGTGACGGCTGCGAGGAGGGTGATCGTTGCAACAGAACAGCCGGCTGCGGCGCGTTTGCTCAAGGGGGAATCATTTGAGGGTAGGGCTCAGTGGCACGCATATTTTTCTGCTACTGAAGCCCCTAGTAAAAGCGAAGCGATACATCTCCTTCCCTCTGCGCAGGGTCCTTGCAGAAATATCGCGATTATGAGCAATGTTGCTCCTGAGTATGCCCCTCAAGGCTCAGTATTGATAGTGGCTGCCGGTCCGACATCGGGACGCGAATCGCATTTAGTAGAGGCTCGCGAACAGCTTGTTCATGTTTTTGGACACCAGGCTCAATCATGGGAATTGATAAAGCAGGGGATTGTTGAGCATGCTCAGCCAATGTTTGTTCCCGGCGCCAATTTCCGGCGACAGATTCGAAGTGACCAACAAATAGTGGTGGCAGGCGACCACCGAACTACCCCATCTATTCAAGGGGCACTGGTGTCAGGTCGACTCGCGGCGCTAGAGGCCATTCGTGAGCAATAAAAAATGAGTGGGCGGCTTTAGAAGTATTTAGCGCTAAACTCCAGTGGACGTGTGGAGGTCGACGGAGTGAGTGATTTAAACGAAGCAACGGAGCTCATCGACACTACTGCTCCGGGGTCGTTGCCGTTTGTCGACTTTGCTATCTCAGACTTTTCTGAGTTAGTAGCCGCTACGGAGCAGCTTCAAGCCACTGGCCACTGGGCAGTGCGAACTCCTGCCGGTCCGTTGGTTTTCGGATATGACCAAACTCGCGAGATTCTCCGCGACCCTTCTTGGATCACGGTGCTTTCTGGTGTTAGCTCCTTGCAATCTGAAAAACGCAACGACATTAACTTTGATCAGTTGATTGACCGCGCACGGGACATGTTGCCTGGAGCGGGTGATCAGGTAGAGATGCGACCAAATCTTTTGTCTGTAGAAGGTGAAGATCACCGACGCCTGCGACGTCTAGTAAGCGCGTCTTTCACGCCAGCTAGCAGCGAAGCGCTACGACCGTTTATGCGCGAACATGCCGATCGTCTTCTGGAACCTCTGGTGCAGCGACGTGGCGGCGATCTTGTGGCTGAATTTTGCAGGCCTTACCCGATTCCGGTGATCTGCAAGCTATTGGGTATTGACGATAATGACCACGACCAGTTTGGGCGCTGGGCGGACATAATTTTTTCTGGTCTTGATGCAGATGCGGACGCTGTTTTGGGCCGACTTGAAGAGATAACCGCTGCGCAAGGCGAACTTGACGATTACGCAACCGGACTGGTCGCCGAACGGAAAGGCTGCCCGCACGCCGATCTTGTCAGTGATTTGGTCCAAGCAACCTACGACGAAGACCGTCTGAGCGTAGACGAGTTGGTGGCCATGATTGAAGCCATCTTGTTGGCAGGCACCGACACCACCCGAAACCAGTTGGGGTCCTTGCTTGCAGTGTTGGCGGGGCAACCAGACCAATATCAGGCCGTCCGCAATGACAGGTCCCTAGTTCCCGCCGTTGTTGAGGAGTCTTTGCGCTACATCGGCGCGGTTCGGACGACGGCGCGTGTTGCGAGCGAAGACCGAGTTGTCGACGGAATGTTTTTCCCAGCGGGAACCACAGTGCTACTGGGTCTGCACGCTGCAGGTTTAGGTCAACCAGATGATGGATTTCGCTTTGACTTAGAACGAGGTGATCGGGCGCCGCACTTAGCTTTTGGTTTGGGAGCTCATCACTGCTTGGGCGCGGCGTTGGCGCGAGCAGAGTTACAAGAAGCCCTCAATTCGTTTTTGGATGTTGTCCCGGCATATCGGCTATCGGCGCCCGTTACTTGGAAGCCTTTATCGATGGGAATTTGGGGCCCAGAGAAGCTCGAATTTGAGATTCTTGATCGACCTGTCGAAGACAGCCAAGAGCAGCCTCTTGGTCAACTAGACGCATCGGTAGCTTTGCCGACTGCCCCCGACGCCGAAAACCTATGGATTAAAGACGCCCACGCTGTCCGGAGTGCTATCGCAGCTGGGATACCTCGGCTGGTGAATAAGCCTTCGTTCCCTCCCATAACTCGTCTCGTACACACGACCCTACGTTTCGGGTGGGCTCTCCTCAGTTGGAAGCTCTTTGACCGCCGTCTTGATAAGCAAAATCGGACGGAGTCGCTATATAGGCGACTGCGAATAGCTGCTGAACGTCTTGGACCTACATACGTAAAGCTTGCCCAACTGATATCGGCTGCTGAGGGGGTTTTCCCGCAAGCACTAGTAGATGAATGTTCGCGCTGTCGAGACCAGGCAAAACCATCGCCATGGCGCAAAATCCGACGCATCCTTCGCCGGGATCTAGGTTCATTGGATTCTGCGTTCGCAAGCTTCGAGCAGCAACCATTTGCCGCAGCGTCAATCGCCCAAGTTCATGCGGCAACTCTTCCTGACGGGTCGGAAGTTGTAGTCAAAGTCCAACGACCGTCAATACATAAAAAAGTGGTGCGTGACCTGCGCGTCCTAGCGTGGGTAGCACCGCGCCTCGTTGGTCGTATTCCGGTAGCTGCGCTCGCCAACCCCCCGGCGCTAGTGCAACTCTTTGCGGAAACAATTTCTGAGGAGCTGGACTTCCGTTTGGAGGTAGCGAACCTCTTTGAGATCCGGAGGGCCCTGGCGACTGGGGGACGCGACCGATGGATCGCTCCTGAACCAGTGCTGGAAATGACGACATCGCGCGTCATTGTCATGTCGCGCGTTCCAGGAATTCCCTTGACCCGCTTGGATTCTGACCAAATTAGTGATCAAGAAACTCGGACCCTGTTTAGAAATATGGTCGATGGCCTATTAGAAGGTGCGGCCCTACATGGAATTTTTCATGGAGACTTCCATGCCGGCAACCTGTTCGTCGTCGACGGCGGAGTCATTGGGCTCGTTGATTACGGAATGGTCGGCAGGCTGGACCACGAGCGGCGTATCTCATTCCTTCGCTATGTCACCGGTCTTATGTCTGGCGACGTTCGTACGCAAGTGCTAGCCGTTAGGGACTTAGGCGCTTTTTCGCCCGATGTCGACGTCGAAGACCTAATTCAGAAGTTGCAATTAGATCGAGTCGATTTTGATCCACTTCAGTTGACAGAGGAACAGTTTGTCTCGGAGTTTCAGACGCTGCTTAAGGAATTGTTGGCTAGCGGTGCGCGGATTCCAAAAGAACTTATGTTGTTCGTGAAGAACTTCGCCTACCTCGCGTCTTTTGTTCAGAAACTGGACCCCGATATGGATCTGCTGGGTGAATTCTCCGCCATTAGTGCCGGCTTCCTCACGAAACACGGCTTCCGAGTATCAGCGGAACTTGGGCTCGCCCTCCAAGACCTAGAGGTATCTGAGTCCTCATTTCGGCGAGCTGCAGGTATCAGGGACGACGTCGAAGTATTGACTTGGCAAGATTTATCTAACCGTAGAGAAGCAATGCAACGCCGATTACTTAACAACGAAAAAAGTCGGCGGGAACTTAAAGGTTTGGTGAAATGACTGAAACATCCGAGATGCTCACCTTGACCGAAGCGGCGGAACGCCTCGATCTTCATTACATGACCGTCTATAAGTACGTTCGTTCAGGCAAATTACCTGCCAAGAAGAGCGGAGGCAGTTGGGAAGTATCAGCCGGTGATTTAGATGCAATGTCTGGGTTAGAGCGCGCCCCGTCGGGGCGAGGTCATAGGTCGTTGGGAAGCAAATCTGATTCTTTCCTGCAAGCTCTGCTCGCAGGAGACACAGCAGGAGCGTGGCTGATAGTTCAAGGAGGTTTCGACGGGGGTGCCACCGTTGAAGAAGTGATATGTGAAGTAATCCTTCCAGCACTTCGATCAATAGGCGATGAATGGGCAAATGGTCGATTAGAGGTCTATGAAGAGCACAGAGCTTCTGGTGTTGTCTCATCGTTGTTGGGACGGATGCAAGGACTACCTCAGCGTCGCGGTAGAAAACTTGGAAGTGTTCTTATTGCCTGCCCGCCCCTTGAAACCCACGCGCTACCCGCAGCTATTTGCGCTGAGTTGGTCCGAAGTTGGGGTTACGACCCTGTAAACCTCGGAGCTGACAGTCCCGTAGACACGATTATCCAAGCTGCGCAATACACCGATGAGCTACTCGCGATCGTATTGAGCACCGTAAGTTCGACATCACCCAAGCTGATAGTTGAGACGGTCGAGGCAATCCAGGCATCGATCCCTGAAACTCCAGTGATGGTTGGAGGAAATTGGTCCGACCTACCCGCCAACGTCGTCTCGCTTGACGGTTTTCCTGCGATGTTGAGTCATTTGGAACAACTCAGTGGCTCGTAATGACGCACCAATAGTTGTCACCGGTGCCACCGGCTATGTAGGGGGCAGGCTGATACCCCGGCTACTTGCCGCTGGCTACTCAGTCCGGTGCGTAGCTCGCCGTCCCGAAGAGCTATCCGATCGCTTGTGGAAAGACCAAGTTGAGATAGTTCAAGCTGATCTATCTCGACCCGAGGAGATTCTGCGAGCTCTAGATGGTGCTAAAGCTGCTTACTACTTGTTGCATTCGATGTCGTCATCCAATGACTTTGCGAAGGTCGAGTCAAGCATGGCGCAGGAATTCGCGATAGCAGCCGAAGCTCAAAATCTCGACCAAATTGTTTATTTGGGTGGACTCGGCCACGACGGCAATGACAAATCTGATCACCTCTCCAGCCGCCATAGAGTCGGCCGCCTGCTTGCTTCAGGTGAAACTCCCGTCACCGAACTGAGGGCAGCCGTAATAATTGGGTCCGGTAGCGCTTCGTTTGAGATGTTGCGCTCGCTTGTCGAGGTACTGCCCTTTATGGTGGTGCCTAAGTGGGTATCGCAGACTCTTTGTCAGCCCGTGGCGATCAGCGATGTGCTCGACGATCTTGTATTCGTGTTGAATCGCCCCGAATTTTATGACCGTACGATCGACATTGGCGGGCCCGATGTCGTCACCTATCAAGACATGATGCACGCGTACGCGAGCGTCGCCGGGTTACGGCGGCGTTGGATACTACCGGTGCCTGTTTTGACTCCACGACTTTCGTCGCATTGGGTCAATCTGGTCAGTCCTCTACCAATCCAATTGGCCCGTCCTTTAATTGATTCGCTGACCAGTGATGTTGTTGTCGCCGATGGGGGAGAAGGATGTGTTCGAGGGGCACCTAATCAAAGTTTGGAAGAATCGATCGGATACGCGGTTTCTTCGGTTCAAGGCCAAGAATTGCCGACACGCTGGAGCAACGACCGCGCTCCGGGTGATGAATTAGGCGCAGCTATGCCGGACCCCAGCGACCCTTTTTGGGCCGGAGGGCGCATGTTTGTTGATCAGCGCAGTTTGGTCGCTGACTCCGATGTCGATTCGGTGATGGCGGTCGTCCGTTCTCTCGGTGGTAGCACTGGGTGGCTAGTTTTCGATTGGCTTTGGGCGGTGCGGGGTTTCGTCGACAAACTTCTCGGCGGCGTTGGATTGCGGCGAGGCAGACGACACCCCACCGAATTGCGAGTTGGGGACTCTGTCGATTTTTTTGAGGTCGTGGAGGTCACCCCAAACTCGTTGCGGCTTCGAGCAGAGATGAAAGTCCCAGGGCACGCATGGCTCGAATGGCAAGTCCACCCTAAGGAAAGCGGATGTTCGGTTGAACAGAGGGCAGTTTTTGTTCCCCGCGGTCTATGGGGCCGGGTCTACTGGCTTGCGTTGGTTCCAGCTCACGCCGTTATTTTCAAACGAATGCTTAGAGCAATTAGTGATCGCGCTGAGAAGTTGTCGACTACGCCTGCGGGAGGGTCCGAGAAGTGAGTAAACGAATTTCGGTTTCTGGCACAATCGTTGGTCTTGCAGTCATAACTCTTGTTGCAATGTGCGGCGCTGACGGACTCTGGGGCCAATACTCGTTACCACCGGTGATTATTTCCGCGATGGGTGCAGTCTTGATTCAGTGGATTGCCTTTGGGTTTGCTTGGAAGTTGAAGTCAGAACGTTTCTTCGACTTGCTTGGTTCGGCGACCTTCGCTCTGGTTGTTGTCCTTGCAGCGCTCTATTCCCGGTCCGATATAGGTCCTCTCGATATTGCACTATTGATCGCCGTCTGTTTGTGGGCATCCAGGCTGGGTTCCTTTTTGGTGTCCCGAGTCAGAAAAGTAGGTTCGGACAGACGTTTCGACGCAATGAAAAAAGATTTTTCTTGGTTTCTTATGACGTGGACCCTGCAAGCAACATGGGTTGTCGTAACCACCGCACCAGTGCTCACGGTGATTGGCGACGGAGTCGGTCAGCAAATTGGAATTGTCGAAACGTTCGGTTTGTTGGTGTGGACCATAGGTTTCTCGATCGAGATAATTGCGGACGAGCAAAAGAAGAAGTTCAGATTGTCGGGCAGTGAGTCATTTATCTGCACAGGTTTGTGGAACCGGTCGAGACATCCCAACTACTTCGGCGAAATTGTGTTGTGGAGTGGATTGGCGATCGTCGCATTGCCCTCACTGAATGGATTCCAGCTGCTGACGCTTATCTCCCCGGTGTTTGTCTGGACTCTTTTGATGAAAATATCTGGAGTGCCGATGTTAGAAGCGAAAGCTGATCGTAAGTGGGGTAACGACCCTGCTTACGTTGATCACAAGTCGACAACGCCGTTGCTGGTACCACGCCTAAGGTAATTATTGACCTTCGTGCGCTGTCACCCACTCATCCACTAACGCCCACTGAGTGTCTAACCAACGCACAAGTTCCTCATCAGACCAGTGTGACGAGAGAGTGCTGCGCGGTACGCGTGTCAGTTTGAAGCGCAGTTCCTTTTTCAAAGGAACAGAGGCCCGTAGTTCTCGAATCGAAGAAATATCTCTGATACCGACGTGATTACAAAACACAATGTCGGCGTCCGATGCCGCAAGAGCTGCAAGGGTGCCAGCTGTGCGTATTGGTAACACCGAACGCAATCGACGCGCTGATTCTGCCCGCGCTGGCGTTTGCTGCGAAAGGGTCTGAACAGCTTTGGTGAGTTTCGACGGTGAGAATCTCGTGCCTTCAGGGAAAATAACTAAAGCTTCGTCGTCTGCTAACCCACTCGCCAGCACGCCAATGTTTGCCAGTTCCTCTTGGTTGTCCAGTGAATCCCTATTAACGAAATAGTTCGGAATTCGGTGTCCGACGATGTCGAGGCAGGGATCGTTCAAGAGTTGTTTCTTGAGAACAAATCGAAGGCGCCGCCCTTCGTTAGACAAAAGTGCTGCCGTTAGTAGGGCATCTCCCTGACTTCCGTGCCGGGCCAAAATAATTAGCGGTCCTTTAGTACGTAAACAACTAATCCCTTCGGCACTCCAACGAAGTCCGATGGTGCGTCTCGCTCCGCCGGTAAGGCTCTTAGCCCAAAGACATTGAAGGCGATTGTGCCATCTGTTGGATCTCACGCTGGTTGATTTAGTTGAGGGTAAGAAAATCAGCCACAAGATGAAGGCCGTAACCACACCCAATATTTCCATCGCCAGCCACCAGGCCCCGAACAGAGTCAGACGGGTATTGGAGAATTCCCGGTCGCGAATGAGGTCATGAATGAACGAAAACGCAACCAGGATAGGGAGGAGGAGCCACACAAACAAAGCAGTGATGATTAGCGCTGGGACCGTTTTGCTTCGACGAGACCACTTAGCCGCCGAATGTGATTCTTTGGCCGAAAACACAAAGTCGGTTGTTTGCGTCTCAGGCGCGGTATCCATGTGTGACACAGATATCAGTTCACGGTGTCAATTGGCCACTTTGCTGTCTTGATTTGCCGCGAGCCTCCGTTGTTTGAACATCTCTACTTGCTTGTGGTGGTCGACTATAGGAAGCGGGTAGCCAGTTTTTTCTCGTAATTCGTAAGGGGGATCGATGGCTTGTGATGGGGTCAGATCCGATAATTCGGGTACCCATTTCTGGATGTACTTGCCTTCACGGTCGAATCGTTGAGCTTGTGTAGTTGGGTTGAGGATGCGATGAGGGTTGCTGTCAGTTCCGGTGCCTGCAACCCATTGCCAATTGAGGTAGTTGCTAGCTACATCGCCGTCGAGGAGTTGAGACATGAAGTAGTCGGCGCCACGACGCCAATCCTGGTGAAGGTCCTTTACCAGGAATGACGCTGTCACCATACGTACCCGATTGTGCATAAAGCCGACTGCCTTGAGTTGACGCATGCCTGCGTCGACTAGAGGAAATCCGGTGTTTCCTTCGACCCACGACTCATACGCGGCGGGGTCATATTGCCAAACGTCGCCGCGATCTCTGTAATCGTGCCGAGACGCGGTTGGATGCATGTTGAGAATCTGAGCGTAGAAGTCTCGCCAGACGACCTGGCGAATGAAAGGTTCGGAATCGGGAAGTTGACTGGCTTGTTCTACGAGACGTAGAGGCGATATACACCCGAAGTGTAGATATGGCGATAAATGTGAGGTTTCATCAGTAGCGGGATAGTCGCGAGTTTCGGCGTAGAAGCCGAGTTTGCTCTTGAGCCAATGTTGCAGCCGTTTATAGCCCTCAGACTCTCCGCCAATCAGTGAAGATTTAGGGAATGGGTCTGGGGCTAGATGGCTGCTGGAACTGGGCGCCGCGGTCGCACTTATTGACGCTGGCGCGCTAAGCACTGGACGTTTCGGGGTCTTCAGCCAAGACCGCCAGTAGGGGGTGAATACCTTGTACTCGCCTCCGCCCGCAGGTGAAATGCTGTTTGGTGGAACTGCGGTTATGCCTGGGTGAGCGTGCAGCGAAATATTGTTGTCGCGGCACCAGTTCTTGAGATTGGCCAGTCGCCTTTTGGCGTAAAAGCTGTAGTCCTCTGACAAATGAATGTTGGACGCCCCTAACTCCAGTGCCCGTTGTTGAACTTGTTGCGACCAATCCCCGTAAACGAGCTCGAGGTGGGTGCCAAGTTTGTGCAGGGACTGGTCAAGGTCGCTGAGACTTTGGAGCAAGAAAGTTTGACGTCTTTGAGATGCACCAGGTCCGCCTGCGAATTTGTCGTCGACAACGAATAAACATGACATGGTGTCTGCGTTAGCTGCAGCGCACAGGGCAGGGTTGTCGTCGACTCGAAGGTCCCTCGTGAAGACCATTAATGAGGTCATACGAGGAGACCTTGAGTTTTCTGCGACTTCGGAAGCCCGGGATTGATCAAGAATCTGGTCACTATGACGCAGGATTTAAAGATCGGTTTTCTGCCAAGTTGGTCAAAGCTTTGGAGACTGCCCGTCGAGCACTCTCCGCTGAGACGCCGACCAGGTCGCCGATTTCGCGGAAAGTTTTCTCAATACCATCGTCGAGACCGAAGCGGTGACGCACCATTTCGCGAGTGCGAGGCGCCATCTTTCCGAGAGCTCCCTCGATCATTTCCTGATTGTGCCATTCGGTGAGCAGGTCTTCAGGGCTGTTTTCTGAAGAAGCGAGCACCGTGTATAGGTCTCGGTCTTCTCCTTCGATCATGGGACCGTCGAGCGAAGCCATTCTGGTTAAAGCGTGTATACGTTTCATTTCGCCGGACATTTCGGGCGATGTCACGTCGGCTTCGCGGAGTTGCCTGCGTAATGCGCTGTGAGTATCAGCTGGGATTCTGATCAGGTTGCTGTGCTGGTCGATTAGGCGATTAATGGCCTGACGGATCCAGAAAGTGCCATATGTTGAGAATTTAAAGCCCTTTCTCCCATCGAATTTCTCAACAGCGTGCCCAAGGCCGATGTTGCCTTCCTGAATCAGGTCCTCAATGCTGAGCGACCCTGGCACGGGGTACTTTTTGGCGATACTCACGACTAGGCGAAGATTCGAAAGAATGAATTTCTCCTTAGCTCGCGACCCTTTCTTTGCGATTCTCTCGAGACGTTGCAATTGCTGGAGATCTCTGTAATCGCCGGCTTCCATTTTTTCTTTCGCGGCATTTCCTTTTCTAATGCGCTCGGAAAGCTTGACTTCGTCAGCTTTGCTCAACAGCTCGTGATGTCCGATGTCGTTCAAGTAGAGAGTCAAAGAGGGCGAGATGGTTGTGGTCATGAGGATTCTTTCGTTCGAGTTAGCGAGTTGCGGTCTGTGTGATTGAGGGATTTGTTGAGATTGGCCATTTCGAGAACTGTGTTTGACTCGTAGCTCCAGCCGTCTGGCGATACGGAAATTTTGATTTCGTAGCTTTCGGACCGGGCCCGTTCGTCTAAATAGGCGTTGCTCAAAATGCCGTTGGTGGTTGAACCACGTTGTGCAGTCAGAGTGAATTGAGTTGCGTCAGGTTCGACTTCTCCTGATGCGATCACTACCGACCCTCGTGGCACCATGAAACATCTGCTTAGGACTTTTGCCTCAGCGTCATATAACCAATATCCAACCTCAGTGTGGAAGGGGTCCTGGTCAAGCTCCGTCATTCGCCACGCAGCCATCCGATAATCGAGTCCGTAAAGATGCTGAGTGCCGTTGTCTACTGGCCCGAACGGCTTTAACTGGACCTTCTCGAGGTATGGCGTAAATCCGGTCGCGTCCTCTTCATGGTGGAAGGAGAAATCGATGCCATCAGATCCCTCCCAATCGCCTGCTAGAAGAGCGAGAGGTCCGAATAGTTCCTTTGTAACTTCGTGCATTTCCATTTTAATTCCTATGGGTAAGTGTTGAGCCGGCGCGTAGTTGTTCTTCAATGTGTTGCCAGTTAATGAGGTTGCGCAAGACTGCTTCCAGATATTCAGGCCGACGATTCTGATAATCCAGGTAGTAGGCGTGCTCCCAGACGTCGATGGTTAGTAACGGTTGTGAAGTGGTCAAGCTAGGCAGCTCGGCATTGGCGGTTGTCGTGATTTGTAACTTTGATCCGTCGTGGACCAGCCAAGCCCAACCCGAGCCAAAGTGGGTGGCTCCGGCCTGAATGAGTTGAGAAACAAATCCGTCTGTCGAACCGAATGCTCTGTTGAGTTCTTCTTGCAGTTCGATTGACGGGCTTGTTCCTGGGGGCGTTAGCGAGTTCCACAGGAATTCATGGTTCCAAACCTGCGCGGCATTGTTGAAGGTAGCGCCTGTTGAATCTTGGATTACTTCCTCGAGCGAGCGGGTGTCACCTTCTAACTCCATTATTGAATTCAGATTCTTGACATAGGCGGCCTGGTGGCCGCCGTGATGTATTTGGACTGTGCGCTCACTGATAAAGGGCTCTAGGAGAGAAGCTTTATACGGGAGGGGGGTCAGTTCGATGGACACGGGTTTCCTTTCAGAGAGAACTTTAGCCGATTTAGATGTATTTAGTACTAAATCATTACCTTAAAAAAAATTGGTGGACTTAAGGGCTATCACCGCCCCTCGAGTTTCTTTTTGAGCTGGGTGAGATTGCTGGTCCAGATCCACCGCAACACGGGCCGGGCGAAGATCTGACCGACGCGAGAACCCAAATACCATGGAAATTTTAGGCTTTCAGCCCAGCGAAAGGTCGTTGCCTGATCGCCGGCTGGGGTAAGAGAGAACTTGCCCCAGCCGCTGACAATTCCCTCGTGTCGCACTCCCATTACTTTGTTGTCCGTCCATTCTGTGATTTCCATCTTGTCGACGAGTTTGAACGGACCGATTTTGGTGTCGCACTCAAAAGTTGTACCGGCTCCGGTCGTAGATTCAGAGGTGATTCTGATGGCGGCGGCATCTTTCATCCACTCGGTATGGCTTTTGATGTCCTTGACGTAGTCCCACACTTGCTCTGGGGGCAATTGGATCTCTACTGCTACGTCTATTGGCTGTTTCGTCACTGTGTCTCCTTAACTCAGTGCCTGATGGGCTACTACGACCCCAACCGGAATTCTGAGCGTCCAGGCGACCGTCCGGGTCCAGTTGATTCGAATTAACTCAGGAACCAAATGCGACTGTCCTTGAGCTATTCGAACATGCAGGGGGACGGCCCTGAAGATGGTCACGGCTACAGCCACGCAGAGTAATGCGAAGCCTATAAATCCGGCTATTTTCGATTCAGCGGGTCCAACCAGGAGGATCCCCCCGGTAGCTAAGGCCTCGATCACCATCGCTGGCCCAACGACCCTTGTGATCAGCGTTTGGTGGCGAATTGCAATGTCCGTGGCTTCGTTACCCGAAACTGCCCCGAGTAAGGGGTAGTGAACGATTTGTACAAGCCAGAGCACTCCAGCCATAAATGCAGCAGATGCGAGAGCTGTGAGCGAAAGTAGCGGTTCCATGGGTCTATTTGCCTAGCGATTTGTCTGCGCAGCGCGTCTCGGCTCTTGGTACGAAACGTGGGTGTACACAGGCTGTAGGGCAACGTCACCTTCGGGGAAGGGGAGAGGTTCGCGATTGCCAAAGGTCAGGTCATTTCCTGAAGCGTCGCGGCCGTTGACGTATGCAACGAGTAGTACGGCCCAAACAGTGAGACCGAACATTGCTGCCCCTATGCACATGAGTAGCGTTTCGTTCATTGTGCGCTCCGATCGTTGGTGAGGACTAGCGCACCCAATGAGTGGATGGCTGGAACCCAGAGGCCTACGAATATTCCTTGGTCTTTCGCGCCGCTGAACCAGAGACTGACCGAGAGGACCAGGGAGAGAAAGCCGGCGGCCATAAAGAGGACCTTGGCTTTCGAAAAGACGATCGTGGTTGATGCCACGTTGGTCAACATTGAATACTCCTAATTAGTGCTAAATGGATTTAGTGCTAATACTGTCCCACTGCGGTAAGGAGCGCAAGTCGTTTACCTAATTATTTTCAAAATTCTTTTCGAGCGCGAATTATGTTCCCCGACGTCGCCTGGCCAGACTTCTCTCAGACTCGTTGATGTATGGAGTTTTCTTTGAATTCGACCTTTCTGAATTTTGAATAAAAAGGCGACGGGCCCGATGTTCATGACCAGGCGGATCAGTCGGGCATGTGCATCGCCGTAACGTCAAAGAAAA
>CEVW01113048.1_pt1 | contig 21564 bp, 11 predicted proteins | sample 427061 | NCBI WGS metagenome assembly CEVW01 (sample SAMEA2623774, study PRJEB7988) | marine metagenome | biome: marine biome (ENVO:00000447); feature: surface water layer (ENVO:00002042); material: "saline water (ENVO:00002010), including plankton (ENVO:xxxxxxxx)" | depth 5 m
TTTTCATTGTATTATCCATGGGATTCACCAAGGTTTCCGAATCTAGATTAGTTATCGGGCAAGCACAGGACCGACTAACCCCTTTTGAATGGTATGTATTAGACAACTCATTAAACAGTAATTAGGAGAATATGTGTTCTTCGGCAAGACGTTCTACTATCTTCTCATAACCGGGTAAAGTCATAACATAGACAACTTCCTGAGAGACCTGTCTATTCCTTAATGCCTCAGCTATTGGAGTATGGTCTTTGAACCATCGTGTTTTACCATCATCGCCAATTATTCTAATATCTACTTGAGACATACGAGGTTCAGAAAGCAATAATTTAACCGAAGGAACATCTATTGCAACATAACCCTCATCTAATCCTGCGCGCTTCGCAATTTCATCTTCAAGCTCAATTCTTTGGGAAGAGTTAGACGCTAGATAAATTAATTTTTCAATAGTTTCTTCGGGTAAATCTTGTCTTCGACGACTAGTTGATATTTTCATTAGTTGCCTATACTTTAGCCTCCTAACCATATCTCTAGCGAACTTTCCTGAATCATAAAGCGCCCCCCAAATTTCTGAGTCGACTCTTTTCTGTAAATCTAATGAATCAGGCAAATCATCAACGCTCCTTTCAACTGCTCTGGAAAGCATGATTTCAGTTACTCTTGTTACTCTATGGAAGTAAACGGCACTATACATTAGCCCTCTAGCCATCATCATACCCTCTAATGCAGGTAAACCTCCTTCTTCTACTGCTACATCTCCCCCGTGCCTCTCTAGGCATTCAATAAGTCTATGATGGTCAATTATTCCATGCTTGACTCCTGTAAAATGAGAATCTCTCAACAAATAATCCATCTGATCACAGTCAACTGGTCCGTGAATTAAGTGAGATAAGGTGTCGTCTTGAAAAACAAAATTCTCTTTACCTTCCACCCATTGCAGTAAATTCCTCTCAGTACCACCTGCATCAGGTCCACGAATAAGTCCTGCAACTTCCTTAGGATCTATTTCATAAGACTCAAGTATCTCAGGGATACTTCTTCGTTCTGAGAAAAATTTAGCCTCACCTTCCCTTAGAATATCATAATCGCCTAAGATTATACCCTCCGTAATAGACATGTGATCAAGACCCCCTCTTTCATGAAGAATATGTTCTAATGTATGTGAATAGGGGCCATGACCTACATCATGTAACATTCCAGCAACTTGGACAGTAGATTTCTCATGCGCATTCAAAGATATAGAATCAGCCATTAATCCTGCAATATGAGAAACACCTAGAGAATGTTCAAATCTAGTATGATGAGCGCCAGGAAATACAAGATGAGCTAGCCCTAATTGTTTAATGTGACTAAGTTTATTCATTTCAGGTGTTTTTAGCAATTCCTCCCTGACACCATCAATACGAAATTGTCCATGAATTGCATCGTTAATGACTTTGATAAAATCACCTCTGATTAGCCCAAAGAGTAGTCACTATTGAACCGCACTATCTAACAAAATGGATGGAATAAATAAAAATACATAAAAATTAACAATTTGTAATTCATTTGCAATTCATTTGCATTACATTTATGTGCTGGACGTCTTCTGCTAAGGCTGAGGGACGACGATGAGTGGACAAAGCCCGATGGTTTCGCTAAGGATTCCAGAAGATCATTTGCTGGCACTAGATCAGAGGATAGGTTTTGATGGAATGAGAAATCGATCAGATGTCATTAGAGACGCAGTAAGGCGATTACTAGAGCAGGATGTGATTAATCATGGCGATAGTGTCAAAGTCAATTTAGGCCCCGAATTAACAATTCTAATGAATGATTTTTGCAAGATTCATGCAGAAAAACCAGAAACTGTGTTGAAAGTAGCTGCAAGGAATTATATTCGAAGAGAAACAATAGAGGGGATGTCTGTGACAAAACTCCTCGGAGAGCGTATGAATGAGCTAAGTGCGCGATTTAATGATGATTCGAACGCTCAGAGGTGAGAGAATGAGCGAGGATGGGATGCACAAGAACGTGGGGGGGCGTAAAAGCCCCCTCACCCAACATCATAAAACAAAAATCACTATTGGTTTTTCGGGAGTTAGGAGTAGAGCGAAGTTAAGCAATGCTGTAGGTTATGATGCGAAAGATGTACCTAGGATCTCACGTGGAAGAAATCGAATTACTGATAGAGAGAAATTATTCTAATACTCAAACACACACCGCTCCGTACGCTTCGTACGGAGCACCTTAGAAAGACAATCTTCTTGGTCGTTCTATTGTCAGGTTTGCTTTCATGGTACACGCTGACAACTTCGGAACTGGCAGTTTCGTGGCCCATGAAAAATTAAGAAGTGCTCAAGAACAGATGATAAAAGAGGGAATAATAGCTCTAGAACAAAGAGGATTTCTTTTTGCAGCAGCGCCTACTGGAATTGGAAAAACTGCTGCCTCGTTGGCTGCGGGGCTGGAAATTTCTAGAAATAGTGAATCACCTAAACAAATTTTATTCCTAACTGGGAGGCAATCACAACACAAAATTGTTGTTGAAACCATAAAAAAAATTAATTCTAAATTGGATAAGACAATACCTTATGTCAAAGTTGTTGATATAATCGGTAGAGAATCCATGTGTGAAGATGTAGATAGGATTACAGGTAAATGCTCTTGTGAAGATAATATAGTTGAAGGAAGTAAACAAAAAAGAAGAGATGATCTGAAAGAAATTATTCTAAAAAGTCCTAAACATGTCGATGAAATAATAAAAATGGGAAAAGAAAAGAAAATATGTTCTTGGGCCGCTGCTAGATCGGCAGTAAATGAGTGTGATATTTTAATTTGTGATTATAATCATGTTTTCATCGAGAATGTTAGTGAGAGTTCATTATCAGCGATGAAAATAGACTTAGAGAATACTATATTGATTATCGATGAGGCACATAATTTACCAGATAGGATTAGGAATGGCCTCGAAAGAAGAGCAATAATGAAAATCTTTCGAGATTGCCGATTTGAGATAGACGAGTATCTAGGTTCAAGAGAACAAGCGATGAAAAAACTTGATTTGTCGGAATTACAGGATAATTATGGTATATCAGAGATTAGAGATTCATTAAGACAAATGAAAAAACTAGAAAAAGAAATGAAAAAATGGTATAAAAAGAAAGAAAGTGATTTGATAAAATCAGGTAAGAAAGATATGAAAATTTCAACTTCTGACTTTATTGGCGAGATAGATTCTATACTAAACGAAGAGTTAAATGTTAAAAATGATGGGAAATTTACGATTTTAAAGAAATTAATAAATCAATTACATAAAGTAAAAGTTGATCAAGATGAGGATGATGATGAAAAAGATACAGCGAGTACTAGACTTGCAGATTTACTTTCAATAACACTGGAATATTTACATAGCACTGCTTTAGTATTAGTGTTTGACTTGCTTGGAGAAGAAGGTAGAGTCAGAAGTTTTCTATTAGATCCCGGAGTTGTCAGCGGACCTATCTTTGCAGAGACTAATGGCGCTATACTAATGTCAGGCACACTATTTCCTCCTGAAATGTATGTAGACCTTCTAGAGATACCTAGAACTAGAAAAATAATAATGACAGAATATGAGTCTCCATTTTTATCGGACCGAAGACCTATCTTGGTAGCTAAAGATGTGACTACAAAATACACAGAAAGAAATCATAGTAATACTGAGAAGATTCGAGAACATATTCTTGCAGTCATCATTAACACCCCCGGACATGTTGCCTTTTTCTCTCCAAGTTATGCATTAATGGGTGATATCTTAGGAGATGCAAACTGGTTACCAGGTCATATTAGAATAATAGAGGAGGAGAAAAGAATGTCTAAAAGTAGAGTTAATGGCATAGTAGATGAATTACTAAATGAAAGAAGGAATCATCGACAAGTACTGTTAGTCGGAGTTCTAAGTGGGAAACTAGCAGAAGGAGTGGATTATCCAAATAACATACTAGATGCAGTAATTTGTCTCGGACTCCCTCTAGCACCCCCAAGCGCTAGGCAAGATGCTTTGAAAGAATATTATGTAGAAAGATTTGGTAATAGTAAGGCTTGGAGATACACTAGTACTCAACCAGCAATTAATAGCATATTGCAGGCATTAGGAAGGCCGATAAGAAAATCCGCAGATAGAGCAATTGTAGTATTACTTGAGAAAAGGATATTATTGAGACAATTCAGAAATTGTCTTCCGATTAACATAAATATTTTTGAATCTCCAGATTATAACCGTACAGGGAGACTGACAAAAAATTTCTTCAAGAGAAATCCCGAACCTGCTACAGAGAGAGAATAGACGACGGGTTCATTCGAGAGTGTAGTTTCGGAAGGTCATGGAAGTGACATGGCAAAGACACAAAATAGAAATTCTTGACCACGGATCGATGGTTGAACCTTATCTCCAAATCTCAACAAAGGGGTTGGATACAAATGCACAAAACTTACATCAAAATTTTATCACAAATCTCCCTCACTTATCTGAAGTTAGGGGCGATCACATGGAACTAGTCTCAAAAATATCTTCAGATATTGGAGCCTCGAAAATGAAAATTAGAGATTTGTTATCTACGGATGATATGTTAAATGAATTTAATGGAGAAATTAATGAAAAGGGAATTTGTCTTCCGATAAAGATTCGTTCAGCAGATGATATTATTATCCAAAGTAGAATGGAGAATGAAAACCAAATTGTTCAAATCATCTCATCAAATATTAATGGAGGTATCTTCAGAAGCTTTGCCATGCCGGATGATTGTCAAATAAATAGTGTCACAAGTGAAAACGGAATCATCGAAATATTATTTCTTTAATTGTTCATCTTCCATTGAGACATAATCGTCTCTAACTGGTATATCTTGCAATTGATCAATCTCTTGCAATACCGCATTAAGAGCAATTTGTGCATTTTGGCGGTGACCTTCTCCAAGAACATGGCTTGAATATCTAGCCTCCTCGAAAATTCTGTCCAAAGAAACTAATGATTGATCACTAATTGGTAATGCCGACCTGATTGCTATCTCAAATTCTCTCACTGTTTCGAAGTCCCTACGTAAAAATCCTCTACGCATTAATATTTGACAAAGACTTTCATAACAGTTGTAAATTGCTTCTCTAAACTCGTCTCCCGCAGCTAAAAGTTCTGCGGTATAACTGAAAATACCTGCTAATTCGTCTATTGTAGCGCTACGTCTTCGTTGATAATACAGACCACTACCTACCATTCCAATTAATATTATTATAATTATCGAACCATATAGTAACGATTGCAAAATAGATGATTCCTCCGTAACTTCATATTCAATAGTGACATGAGGATTTTGATTTTGCTGTGTAGCTAACCAAGTTCTATTTGAAGGGTCGATAAATAATGAATCGGTATAGAAATTAATACTTAATTCGCCCCAGAAATCTCTATCCCATAAGGTAGGTAGGCCTTCAATTGACTTAAATTCATATGTAAATAGTCCATCTTCATCGGTCATTTCTATAACTCTGAAGTGGGTTTGTCCAGAAGAGGAATTAATCAATGATGCAGACATTGAGATGTTCGCAACAGGATCTAATGAATCCGTAGAGGTGACATTTACAGTGCCTCTAATAATTCTTACATCTTTATCCAGTTTGATATTTTCAGGAGTGAACTTGAAGTTTACAGGTACCATTATTGAAACTGACATATCTTCAGAATTACCATTCAGATATCTTGTACTATCGGATTCAACTTTAACGACCAAATCAATAGGACCTGGAGGCATAGGATAATGAGCATTTGATTGGATTCTGAAATGCCCAGTAGATTCGTCCCATTGCACATTAGCATTTTCGGGACCATCAGATAGCCAGTGTAAAGTTACTACCATGTCTTCGATGATATTGCCACCGCCTCCTATTTCTAATATTCTACCTTCAATCTTTATAGGATGTTCAATATCACTTCTAATAATTGTCTCAGAAATCCATAATATTTCAATTTCAATATCTGATCTAACATAAACAGACATATTATAGCTTACTGGAAGATAATATGTTTCTCCTGTAAACTCTACTAAAATATCATGCTTACCTCTATCTATTGAATAACCTAACATGTGTTCGAACTCATAAAATCCATTACCAAGAGTATTTGTTCTTCCAATCTCTTCTCCATCTAAATAAATAATAATTTCTCGGCCATCCAGTCCGGGGAGACCATCAGAATCAGCATCATACAATCTCCCAGTAAAATTCCATTGCCCACCTCGAGTAACAATACTTGACTCAACTTGCAAGGTAATTCCTGAATGATAAGCAATTGTCAAATTTGATTCAGCAACACCTTCGCGATAGTATCCTTGTTGAGGAGCCTTGACCGTGATGATATGTACGCCGACATCTAAGAAATCAGAAACTACCCAATTTAACGACCAATCTCCCTGCTCATTACTTGTAGTAATACCAATCAATACTCCATCGATAAATATCTCAAGAGAATGATTAGAAAGATACCCATTTGGAAGATTATCTTTTACATTACCTTGTAATACTAAATTATCCCCAACTGCCACGGCATTTGGTTGTGATATGAATACCTCAGTAGATGAATATACTATGAATACGGATGAAGAATTAGAAGAAAGGATGAATTCTTCACCCTCAAATACTATTTTTACAATTCTAGGGCCTAATGGCATATCAGAAGGAACTGGGATGAATAGGCTGAAATTACCATTTGAATCTACATCTAAACCTGTTAACAATTGATCATTCATATATACAGAAAGGCCCCTATCTGGAAGTGCACGTCCAGCACCATCTGTTAGCATACCTTCGATAACAAGTAATTGGTTACGATCTATTTCGCCCGGAGGTGTTGTCAAAACAACTTGAGAGGTTTGGGTCACATTGAAGAATGAACTCGAAGATGATGGAAGATAATACTCTGGATTCAATGAATCGCCCTGACCCATTGGATCAACCCAAGTGAATCCTCCAAGGAAATCTGCCTTTACTTCATGTGCGCCAAAGTCAGTATTTAGGGGGATGTCATAAGTAATTGTCCAATTACCTGTTGAAGAATTACTTAGAGTGGTGTATATAGCCCCTACATCAACTCCATCAATTGATAAATGAATTACTCCTCCAGAGTTAATTCCATCATCAATTAGTAATTGTTCATGCTCGTCTAATAGAGTGCCGTGGAATGTCACTGATTCCCCTGCTATCGCAGAACCAGTGATATGCGTGATATCAAGCACTGTCGGCGCCAAAATAACTACTCTAGTTACTGATTCATCCCCTACAAGACCTGTGGGGCCCTCAATTCCCGAAAATATTACATTAATCTCCATAGGCCCTGCTACTCTATTTGGATCTACAAATATCGAAGTGTTAGCTAAACCAAAAGTATCTGTAGTGACGTTTGATATTATCAAACCATCAATCATTACAGAAATTAGTGCGGAATCGACAGGTAAGGCAGAATTATCAATCAATGAAAGGGATATATTCATCTCCTCACCTCTAACTATACGGCTATCAGGGTCTAAATCAAGGGGACTAACAATTGTTAGAAGAGAATAACCTCTACTATCAAAAATTCCGGTTCCAGTACTAGATTGATAATAATTTACATTCGGCGTGAATGTTGCTGAGATATTGTGAGTTCCTCTAGGGAATGTTAAGTCGAGACGAATTGTTGCAGACCAAGAACCATCTAACTCAACGTTGCTATTCATTACGGTGAATGTATCGTCATCTCCATCAATCTCAAAAATTAAACTGGGAGCCAAAGTATTACCTTGTCTATCTATGATAGCGCTCCCATTGCTAGATGTTAAAGTACCACTAACATTGAATAGTTCTCCAGAGGCGGGATTATCAGTTATATTGTCAACAGTAATCAAGGTAGATGAACGTACTGTAATTGTCGATATCAAAGTTAGAGTACCATGTAAAGTATTTGAACCATTAAAGAAGAAAATGGTATCGATTTGACCTAAAGGATGTGTATCTGGAATAAAGAATGTGAAATTGACAATTCCTTGAGAACTAGAATTGACCTCAGGAAGCCAGGTGTCATGGAATTCAGCAGATACGTCTAATCCCTGTAATGGTAGATCACCATTACTGGATTCTACAATTCGGGCAGTTAAAGTAACATTAGAACCTCTTTCAGCAACAGTATTGATAATCGGGTTCTTATCAATAAATGTAGTTACTCCTCTAACTAATATAGTATCATTCCCAGTACCTGTTAGATAAAATGGTGTACTACCTTCGACTACACTAACAATTACTGTCTTAATTCCACTACTGACGCCATCCCCTAGTGGATCAGTAGGGACTGTAATGTTAAAACTACCATTGTTAGATGTGACATGATTAGCAACTAGAGTCTCACTTAAGTCATTTAAGAAAAATACCTCTACAGCCATTGGCCCATCTACAGTTCTGTTAGAATCTACAGCATCGAATACCTGTCCAGATATTGAGAATGTAGAACCTGCAGTAACTTCAGAAGGTAATGGGTCTAGATTTATAGAACTAGATACTTGAACTGTTAAATTGGATGTGCTTTGATTTCCTAACCACCTTCCTGCACCTACATCGGTCAAGTTATCTAGAAGGTCATCAGGAGCTATTATTGATACATTATAGAATCCAGGAGGAGTATCTGCAGGGATAATTGGATTGAAAGAAACTATACCATCATTTAATGTCAAACCTGATTGTAGGGTTTGCTGAAGAGAACCTCCTGAATCAAAAATAACATCGGCAGATATGTCATTCAAGGGAGAACCATCAGCTATGTCAGTAATTGTTGCATTGATTAGCATCGTTTCTCCCGCAATGACAATTAAAGATGAGGGAGTAGATTCAACGACCATCTCGGTCTGAATCCCAGCATCAATAGAATCTGCATCCGAGACTTTGTAATATTCGCCACCACTTGGAGGGTTTATCGTGTAATCCAAAAAGACTCGTAATTCATATACGCCTGATGAAATCTCTGCAGGCATAAAGAAAGAGATGTTATATTCACCGTTTAGTGGATTAATGAATCCCCCTCCAAGTCTAATTACAGTATCGGGAGCAGGCGAACCATCAGGAAGAGGAGGTAAATCTGAAGGCACTAACAGTTGTACAGTGACTGATGAGTTATTGCCTATTACTGGAGTTCCCAAATTCCTATCTTGAGCAAAACCAGAAACCCAGTTAGAAGTTCCTCTCGGAGTCCATTCACTACCTAAGTTCACAATTGCATTTGACTGCCCCTGAATTCTCACAACCTCTACGATACTGGCTGGATTTAACCACGTACTACCTGAGAAATTTAATACCCACGAATAATCGCCAGCCGGAGCAGTTGCTTCTGGAACCCAAACTGGTGTAATTCTAGGTATTTCAGGGTCCGATATGTTCCAAACAGAGGTCCCATTGAAATCTAAAATATAGGTACCTAAGAAACTACTGAGAGAAGTATTAGTATGATCAGTGAGAATTATTTCAACTGATGCCTGATTTCCTCGTGATTGCGGTACTATTTCGTAAGAGAAGCTAATGTTACTACGGATACCATGTTCAGTCAAGTAATTAACCTGGTCATTAGCAAAGAGACCTTCAGCATCAAATTGGATTTTAACTTCTACTGGTCCTGAGGGGATAGATACATTGTCTGCAGAAAATAACCAACTGACATTAAACTGTCCAGGAGAAGTAGTCCAGTCTGAATCATTTAGATACCAAGTTTTCAAAGTCTGATAAGGTCCGCTAACCGAAGCACGCCTCATCTGCAAATACAAAGTTCCGTTCAGAGCCTCTGGAGTATCTCCAAAACTCAAAACGGTACCATTAAGGAAAATTGAAGAGTCAATGTCCAAGAATGTATTATTCAAATCAGTACCTTCTAATGAAACTGTTAAATTCGGAGCAGGGGTTATATTAAACATAAAATTATCAGTATGAGGTCGAATGTGATAACTGGGATTACTGGCATTATTCAAATCATTTTGATGCCACCCCTGGAACGAAATTGAAGCATTAATTAGCCCTAGTGGTTCTGATTCTGAGATTATAATATTGAATTCATAGTATCCTCCGGTACCTACGTTTGAAATCTGACTTACTGGGCCATCTATCGAAGTAGTATAGTTCAAAATTACTTGTAGATTATCTATTAAAGAAACATCAGGATAAGGCGGATTTTCAAGTTTTAGATAACCTGTAACACTTGAGTTTACACCCACACCTAACATTGGTTGATTAGTAGGAGGTGGTGAACTAAAGGAGGTATTAGCGTCATCAGTAACATTCATCCTCCATGTAAATGAAATGCCCTGAGAACCAACATATGCTTTCTCAAACACTTGTAACACCAATGCACCATACCCGGGGATTGTAGGAAGTAGAGGTTTTCCCGATAGAGTAAATGTACCATTCAAATCTGTGGAACCCGAAGCAACAAGATGTTCCGACTTAGCTGCAGAACCAGGAACAAAACTAGTCTCATTATCAGTAACTAGGTATAAACTCAAGGACACATTTTCTGCTAAAGTCAAGTTGTCAACAAATCTCAAAGTTCCATTTAACCATATATCCCCTCCTGACAAATCTCTGTCAAATGTATCTGGCCCCCATTCTTCGTCTACAACTTCTAAGAGATTTTGTGGCGGGCATGCTTCAAATGGAACCCATCCTAAAGTAACATTACCTTGATTTTGATTTGTCTGCATTTGTACTTCTACCCATGTTGTAAAGTCGCTACCATACACTTCATACGATTTCCCATTCCAATCACCTCCTGAAAAACCAGTCACTTTACGTGAAGCGAAACCAGCATGACGAAGCATGACAGTGAAAACAGTTGCGAATTGTTCACAAGAAGCTTCCTGAGTATTATTTAGAATATAATGTGTCAAGTCACTATCAATATCTGAATCAAAGTTTGGAATAACAGGATCATTATTTCTCACGAATGTAGTAGTATTATTTCCATTAATTAGGAAATTTTGTATCGCTTCTACTTTCTCCCATGCTGAGAATGCACCGGATTCACTTAGAACAGCTTGGGTGATTGATAATGGGACATCACTTTGCCTGTTTAGATAAGACTGTGGTAAGTCTTTACCATAATCACTTCCAAAGAATATCGTAGTATTCTCTCTAACTTCTGGACCAAAGAAAACATCGGGACTGCTTACATAAACTTGATCTACAGAAGTGACAGATACGCCTATGTCTCTAGTATAATTTGAGAAATTTAGTACTGCTGCTGAATCGCTCCATGAAGTCCAGTTCATTGTATTATAGGGTACAATTAATTCACCTCCGGGGCCTATCTCGGCTCCGGAAGAATAAGTTATAATCCAATCATTGGTACCATTCCCTACCCAAAATGAGTCATGTGCTACACCTTGACTAGAACCTATCTCAGGGTCAATTGGGGTGCCTCCAACTAAAGTCGTATTAACTCCGAATGAAACACCCGTATAGTAGTCATATGTGTGCCAACGCCAATATTGAGTGATATTCAAATCTATATCTGTCGAATTTGTTACAGTGAACATCAACATATTTGGATCTATGTCATCACTTGGATCCCATGGATTACTAATTGAGCCATTACAATCTAATGACCAGAAATCTGGGCCGCATTCATCGCCATCTGGAATTCCCCCCCCATCGGTATCAGGATTTAGCCAATCAAGACCAATTGCTTGTTCAATGGTATCTGGAATACCATCTCCATCAGTATCTAGAGGATTAAGGTCATCTTCGGAGTTATTCTGAGGATTGGTCCCATCCAAGTATTCCTGACCATCTGTAACACCGCCGTCATCAGTGTCTGCATCATCCCACAGAGTGAAGTATGTATCAACAGTTCCGTTTCCACCAAAACCGAATATTAAATCGCAACCAGTGGTGTTTTCGAAATAATTATTCAGACCATCCTCGTCTGTATCAAGAAGGTTGCTACAAGGCTCACTAGGATCTGTTTGATTAAGAATTTCAGATAAATCATCTACTCCATCTCCATCTGTATCAACTAAATTTGGATTAGTAGGCTGACCCCATGTTGCAAGAAGTTCTTCCCAATCGGCTAAACCGTCTCCGTCCGTGTCAAAATAATCGTCATCACAATGCGGTGCGCTAATAGCAGATGAGGCATCCCAACACCAAGAATTATTGGTGAATAAAACGGAAATCGCTGTTGCTGGTAAAGGCACATCGACCTCTTTCAATTCATTACCATCAATAGAACCATATCGGAACCCTATGGTAGAGCCATTTGTTAACTCATAGTATGCCATTGGAAATGTATCTTGTCTCCAATCAGAAGGTTCAGGATCTAAATCAGTAGTTGAATTAAGTTCTAAAGATAAAGAAGGAGCATCCCAGCTAATTATTGATTTTTCTATAACAATTTCACTAACGCATGGATCTGTTTGGTGTCCAATAGCAAGCTCGTCACCATCATTTACTCCGCCTCCGTCGGTATCAGCAATATCCCACCTAGTACAGGTCAGATTTTCTTCCCAATTATCTATACCATCGTTATCGAAATCACCCACGTCTTCAATTCTGGTAGGGTCTGTCTCGTTTAAATCTACAATTCCGTTTCCGTTTATGTCTTCTTCTCCATCATCAAATTGGTCGCCGTCAGTATTGTTATTCCTAGGATCAGATGCTTGCGGTGGATCGCCGTATGCGGCGTTCACTTCTACACCATCACTAATACCATCTCCATCAGTATCGACTGCTGTAGGATCAGTCAGAAGGATTAGTGCCTCATAAGAATCATTCAAACCATCTCCATCGGTATCATTGTTATTTGGGTCCGTTTGAGTTATTGAGTCTACCTCTGCAGTAAATATTACACATCCACCCGGGCCTAATCCCAAAACAGGATTACAGGGAGATTCAGTGGCAGTCATATTATTCGGCCCAGGCCTAAAATATTGAGTCGGAGGAGTAGTAGTTCCATTTCTAGTGCCCCAAGTAGGATTGACATATTCGTAGAGATTGATCAGTCCGTCTCCATCGGGATCACCGTAAGTACCATCAAGATTAGATGCAGAAGTTGGGTCTAAATTGTTTGCGACCTCCCAGCCATCAGGCATACCATCTCCATCAGTATCCCAACCATCAGGGTCTTCATCGATTAATCCGTCACCATCATCATCGTCACTTGAACAATCGGCGTCGCCGTCTCCATCAGGGTCAAAATTGTCAACCAATCCATCTTTATCGTCATCAAAAGTATTGAAACAAATGTTGCCTACTGGATCTTCATCTGCACCGTCAGAACCTGTACCTTGAATAAACTGCATTGCACTTTCTTCATCCCATTCCCTTACAGGAACTGTTCCATTCCACCATACTCCATTATCAAGTACATTCGCAGTTGCAGAATCATCCCAGTTCGCAGGTATTCCGTAAAGATATTCATTCAAATTCGTATATGCGTCTCCATCGGGGTCACCAACAGAACCATTAATCCCGTTAGGAGACAATGGATCTAATCCATATTGCCATTCCCACCCATCAGGAAGTCCGTCATTATCACTGTCCCAGTCCTGTGGCTGAGTGTTAATAATGAACTCTAAACCATAAGTTAAACCATCACCATCGTCATCAGTCGAAGCCAAAGCTTCCCAACTTCCAAACTCAATTGCAGAATATGATGCTAACAACATAATCAAAGTGAATAAACAGGCAGAACGACGTTTACTAAGTAGTTCTCTATCAGTAGGAATTACTGAAACACTCTGCAAACTAGTCACCTCTAATGTTGATGGCGCTTAATAGAGGTCTTAAGAAGAATGGAGCGTCGTTCGGACGAATAATGAGAATCATACAAGTTCTATGTCGTCATCATCGTAACGATTAGAATCCGGCGACTGTTGAATTACAGGATCTGATTCTTCAGATATAAGGGCTGAATCATCGTCTTCGTCGTCGTCATCATCATCCCGATTCATGGATTCAATTAGTGCCATATGGCTAGCCCATCTACGTCGATTCATATTGCTCTGAAAACCAGCAATAATCAGTAAAAATCCTACAACTAGAACAATTATAGTTAATGGACGAGGGTGACTAATTTCATTTATGACTATATCAATTACATTCCCTAAATCTACAGTCATTATAACTGTCTTCTTAGCAGTGTAATCATCTGACCAACTCTGACTAGTATCTAATGTGCCATCTATTACATAAGCTAATGGCATAGCAGTAACGAGAACTGGGACCTTATCGCCATTATTTGCGTCAGAAGGTACGAAAACTTTGAGATTGAAACTCAGTTCTTCATATGCACCTAATTGAATAAATGTTGAACCGGATGGCCCCTCAATCTCTGCAGTCCAACCTTGTTCATTCACCTCCGCATCCAAAAGAATAGTCATTTCCGTATTTCCTTCATTTTTCACTTTCATCTGAATGGAATAGTCTTCGCCGGGTAGTAATTTTCTATCTTGAGTCACTTGAACAATCTCTAAATTCGGCATATCTGAAGCAATCTCAAAAGTCATTGGTAAATCGAAATATCGAGGGTCGGATTCATCTGTGTCTTCAATTATCCTGAGATAAATTGTATGATTACCTTGTTCAACTTGAGTAGTGAGTGTAACAGTAATAAATACTTCAATGAAACCCCCAGGGCTTAATGAAACTCGGGGGACAGCTTCGTTATTTTCATCTTCTATCCTAAACTGCCACTGACCATAGATTGGACTGATGTCTAGATTCTCTTGTAAGGTGGCTGGATTCTGAATTCTCCACCAAAGTGCTGTATCTCCAGAGTTTGCACTACTAGTGATTCTAGCTCTAAGGTCAACAATTGCATTGCCTGAACCGGGTGAGCAAAGTGAAACTTCAATCTGCCCCAATGGCGAACCATCACAATCTTGTGAGACTTCTGCTCTAATTCCAAATGTCCTTTGGATAGTGAATATTATTGTACTTCTAAGTGATGAATTACCTGAACTAGTAACTTCAATTTCTATAGTTCCTAAATCATCGTCCGCTCGATCATTGGATGGCTTGATATTTAGTAATAATACTTGAGTTGCATGTCTTTCTAAGAACGATGAATGGAATGTTCCATCCCCCACATCTTCTAGTATTCTCTCACCAGTGTTATTATCGTAAACTTGAATAATAGATTTCGACCTTTTTAATACATCTATACGGAACATATCTGCATCGAACCCAGTATTGAATATTTCAAGCAAGAAAGGTGTAAACTCTCCGTATTCAACATATCTTGGTATTGTATTATCAATATCGTCAGGACGCGTGGAATTTGCTATCGGTAACTCATGATCTTCATCCCAGACGGATACAGCAGGAGGTTGGAATACATCGATCTTCTCCAGTATAACATTCAAAGTGTCTTGATGCACCACTGTTTGGACTCCGTCTACCTCTGCTTCAGCGACTGCACGGATATCTATGCTACTAGGCGTGCCTGTCAGGTCATTTGGTGCCTGTAATGTAAGAATAGGGTTCAATATATCGCCGCCTGCATCTAATGAATAAACACTAGAATCTGAATCGAATTCTATCAGCCAAGAACTACCAAGATTGGTCATAACTTCAAGTTCAACAGACATGGATTTGGTTGAGTCCCCCCTATGCACTAATTGGAGTGGTATCGGCGTTATTTCACCTGGTGCTATATACTCAGTTTGTCTATCCATGCCATGATTTATTGAAACACCAAACTGATGCATCTCAACTGGCTGATGCTCAATTAGAACTAAGTTACCCTGTATGTCAGTAACCTCTAACTCTACTGTATATTCACCTGCAGGCACTCCACCAGGGTATGTCCATGAATAATGCCCAAATATTCCTTCATTAGTATCATCTATATCAGGGTCATCAGCACTAATTTCATGGTCAATTCTATAATTACCTAAAGAATCTCTGAGTAACAATCTAACACTATCTATGTCATACCTTCCAAAAGCACTTTTAACATCAAAAGTAAATTGCATTAATCTCTGATCAATAATGTCGTTGGGATACCATTCTAACACTGGACCTTCAGAAAGTTCATCTCCATCTTTTTGCAAATATACAATGCTATTAGAAATCGCATTTGTTTCAACTTCAATCTCTGAATGGCGATTGGCCTCACCATCTATTTCGTTCCATGCAACTTCTGCTGTACATGTAGATCCAAACGGGCCACCACTACTATCGCAACCCGACATCTCAGCAGAAATTGTAATCTCAATAGTTTCATCTTCTAGTACCATGAATGAACTAGTAGAACCAAGGTCGACTTCAAATTCCTCATGGTCGAAATTGCAACTGTTGCCAATTCCAGTATTGCAAGCATCAGCACTCCATTCTGCTTGGCCGATTGATGAACCTCCTGCTCTTACATTAATTGTCCAATCAACTGATGAACCACTTGGCCCAACGGCTTTCAGAAACAAATCAATTGGTAGGTAGTAACTACCAGAGCCGGAACCTTGGTTAGGACGACCAAATATCTCTATCGAAGATAATAATTCTTGACTAATAAATTCTATCGTCTCATCCAACGCACTAGCGGTCTCTTGACCGCCTGAATCAGGAATTTTTGTAGTTATTAGTCCGTCACCATCTGTAGTAGAATCAGCAGATGCTAGATAGAGTGTATAAAGTTCAATTGTTTCCTCTGTATTACTTGAAATTGGACTTTCATGTAACTCCAAATTAGATACTTGAGAAGAATACAAAGGAGTTAACATTAGGAATGTTAGAAAAATGGCAATACGGGCGGTTTTGAGACCTCCCCGAGGGTTCCTAGTCACTTTCACGCTTCTCGGCTGTTCACAGGGTGTTAAATAGTTCTCATCATAAGTTCCGCATCTGCATCTATTTTCGGGACATATTAGAGCCGCGCGATTCAAGACTAAGTTCGTACGCCCGTGGGCCGCAGGGGTACCCGAGTGGTCAAAGGGGCCGGACTTAAGCTCCGGTGGCAAGGCCTTCGTGGGTTCGAATCCCACCCCCTGCACCATCAAGTCAATTTCATTAGAATACTACTTGATTTGGGTCATTGAACAACCTAATCTGCCGTCTCCATCTAGGACATCTAACTTGGTTATAACTACTGATACTGCTTTCACACTTTTTGGAGCTGATATTTCTTCTAATAATCGGTTTGCTAATGTTTCAAGAAGGGAAAAACGGCCTAATGATAAAATATTCTCTAAAGAAGTTATAAGATACTCATAATTCAATACTTCATTTAAGTCATCATTAAGAGGGTTTTGAATATTAGACATTATGACGTACATATCAAATCTAATTTTTTGAGGGTTACCAATCTCGAAATCATGAACTCCAATATCGACATCCCTGACTATATCTTCTAAGAATAATGTTGTAACTCCACTGTAAGAAGCCAATAAATTAGTTATTGCATCTTTGTGAGAAGTCATAGCATCACTCTGTCTCAAAGACTACATCTCTTGTTCTTGAAAGAAACCTTTCACCGGAATCAACATAAATTACTTGGCCTGTTACAGAATTAGCACCCATCAAATAACATACAGCATCTGCAATATCCTCGGGCCCTGGCCCATATCCCAGAGGAGAGGTTGATTGCGCCCTTTGGAAGCCCTCATCAGTTTGAGAATTGCTGGCTAATGTATGGCCCGGAGATACGGCATTTACTCTAATTTTAGGAGCCAAACTTCTTGCTAAAGTATCAGTTAATCCTAGCATAGTATATTTTGATGCCGTATAAGACAAATAATCTGGATTTGGATTGTACAATTTTTGATCTAAAATATTGATGATACTGCCCGTCCTATCGTCATCCAATGAGTCATACATTTCTTTAATTAGCAGTAGAGGAACCTTCGAATTTATTTGCATGTGTTTATCCCAAGATTCGGATGTAATTGTAGAAATATCATCATGAATAAAAACTGATGCATTATTCACAATAGCGTTAATATATCCAAACTCTTCTACCGCTCTAGAAACTAACTTTCTTGCACTAGATGCTTCAGATAAATCCGCTTGACAAACGATTGCATTGCCTCCCTCTGAAATTATCATTTTTGCTGTCTCTTCTGCTTCCTCGGATGAATTTCTGTAGTGAATAATGATTTTGTAATCATTTCTTGAAAGGCGCAGACAAATCTCTCTCCCTATTCGCTTTGAACCACCAGTAACCAATACAACGCCCTGGGCCATGGTATTCCGAGAGAGAAGTCCGATATGACTTCTTGTATCAGAGTAAGTTTACAATTTACCATCATAATAGTTTTCGTCATGACCCTGCTCGTAGGTATCGATGTCGACGCGACTTCCAACGATTAATGATGAGAATCATTCATTTAACGAAGTTTTAAGGCATAATGGAAAAAGTGCTCTTGAAAGAAGAAGGGAAAAAAGAAAACGTTTACCTGAATGGTTTAGGACTACTCTTCCGACTGGCCCTTCACAAAGAAAATTTAACGAAACTAAAGCCAATGTACATGAGCACGGGCTACATACAGTTTGTGAAGAAGCGAAGTGCCCTAATGTCCATGACTGTTGGGCTAGAGGAACTGCAACTTTCATGATTGCTGGAGAGGTTTGTACAAGGGGCTGCAGGTTTTGTGCAGTAGGTACTATCAAAAAACCTCCTGAGCTAAATCCTATGGAACCACAAGAGTTAGCAGAAGCGGTTGAAAAAATGAACATCTCACATGCCGTAATTACAGTAGTAAATAGAGATGATCTACCAGATGGTGGTGCAGAACATTACAGGAAATGTTTATTGGAAGTTAATAATAGAAATCCTGAGGTTGGATTAGAGTTATTATGTTCTGATCTGGAAGGTAACTTAGATGCACTTGAGGTTCTTCTCGACAACTTACCAATTAAGGTATTTGCACATAATGTGGAATGTGTGCCTCGACTTGATAGTCTCGTAAGAGACCCTCGTGCTTCTTTTGAGCAATCAATTAAGATTCTGTCCAATGCTAAAAAACTGAGGCCTGATCTGAAAATTAAATCGAGTATTATGGTTGGTTTAGGAGAAAATGATGAAGAAATTGTGGAAGCAATGGAATTACTTCGAGAAGTAGGAGTCGATATGATTACTTTAGGGCAATATCTTCAACCAAGTAATAAGCATCTCCCCATAGATAGATTCCCAGAACCAAAACAATTTGCAGAATGGGATAAAACTGCCAGAGATTTAGGATTTGAGGCAGTGGCAAGTGGACCTTTGGTGAGATCCTCATATAGAGCAGGACTGTTATTTGAAGAAGCGGAAGGAGCAGAGCCTGTAGTGACTAGAGAATCAACAGGATCTGCAGTTAGTTACCTAAATCCGATGAGGAATTTGTGATTCATGAAAGCCAACAAATATGAGTAAAGAGATGGTGTTAGATACATGGTGAAGAAGGAGACGGAGTCAATACATGTCCCTGATGCACCTCATCGCCCCGGAGATAAACCGAAATTTGAGCAATGGAGTTGGAAACCCGAAGATTTGAATCTACTAGAAATAGACTGTTCAGTAGAGGATGCAGGAAATCATGCAATAGGGTTGGTTAGAGTACTTGATGACAATCATGAAGCAAAAGGACAATGGGACCCTAATCTTTCTTCTGATGAATTAATTATGGGCTTAGAACATATGCTTAGAATGAGAATATTTGATGAAAGAATGATGAAGATGCAACGCACAGGTAAATTATCATTCTATATGCGATCATTTGGAGAAGAAGCAATTGCAATAGCTCAGACCATGGCTCTAAAGAATCAAGATTGGTTGTTCCCAACATACAGACAACCTGGCGCACAATTTGTCAGAGGAAGAGACATGGTTAGTATGATATGCCACTGCATTGGAAATGAAGAAGACAATGTCAAGGGTAGACAAATGCCAGTTCATTACACATATAGGGAGGGGAGATATATTTCAGTCTCAAGTCCAGTAGGTACACAATTTAGTCAAGCGGTCGGAGTAGCATTGGCATCAAAATACAAGCAACTTGATGAAGTGACAATAACTTGGATAGGAGATGGAGCAAGCGCCGAAGGAGATTATCATTATGCACTTAATTTCGCAAGTATCTTCAAAGCACCAGTGATACTAAACGTTGTGAATAATCAATGGGCAATTTCAACTCATTCAAATTTCGCCAGTAACAATCAAAATTTTGCAATCAGAGGAATACCATATGGAATACCTAGTATCAGAGTTGATGGGAATGATTTTCTCGCCCTATATTCTGTAACTAAATGGGCTAGAGAAAGAGCTGCAAAAGATCTCGGGCCAACGCATATAGAGGTTCTAACATATAGAGCAGGAGCACATAGCAGTAGTGATGATCCATCTAGATATAGGCCAAAAGATTCGAATGATTTTTGGCCAGGAGGAGATCCTATTGAAAGGTTAAAGTTACATTTAATTCAAAAAAAGGATTGGTCGGAAAATATGCATCAAGAATTAGAAGAAAGAATTGATACTGAAGTAATGGATGCATACAAAGAGGCTGTCAAATTTGGAGATCTCGCCAATGGACCTTACCCCTCATCAGATGCGATTTTTACAGAAGTATATGAGACTCCGCCATGGCATTTATTAGAGCAATGGGATGAAATGAAACGATGGAGGGATGAATAATGCCTAACATGAATATGGTTCAATCCGTAAATAGTGCCCTAGATAATATGTTAGAAAGAGATTCCGAAATTGTAATCTTTGGAGAAGATGTTGGTTACTTCGGAGGAGTTTTTAGGACCTCTGATGGTCTGCAAGAAAAACATGGAAAACATCGTGTTTTTGATTCTCCGTTATCTGAAGGAGGAATTGCTGCTACTGCTTTTGGCATGGGAATTAATGGACTCAGACCCGTCGTAGAAATACAATTTGCAGATTATATATTTCCTGCTTATGACCAAATAGTGAATGAAATGGCCAAGGTTAGACATCGTTCAGGAGGGGAGTTCTGGTGCCCTGTAACAATAAGAACACCAGCAGGAGGAGGGATTAGAGGAGGGCATCATCACTCACAATCACCAGAAGCCCAGTTCACACATACTCCAGGCTTGAAAGTAGTATATTGTTCCACACCATTCAATTCTAAGGGACTTCTAATTAGTGCTATTGAAGATAATGACCCAGTTATTTTCTTTGAACCTAAAAGGTGCTACAGAGGGCCATTCTATGGAGACCCTCATAATGTACCGACATGGAAAGAACACCCAGAAGCTGAAGTTCCTGAATCATATTACAAAATACCATTAGGAGAGGCAAGATTGGCAATGGAAGGAGAAAAATGTACTGTAATTGCTTGGGGAGCAATGGTACACGTAGCTGAACAAGCAATAAAAAATTCAGGAATAAGTTGTGATTTATTAGATTTGCAAACATTAGTACCTTGGGATAGAGATGCAGTGGTAAAATCAATTGAAAAAACAGGTAGGTGTGTAATTGTTCATGAAGCACCCAAAACTAGTGGATTTGGAGCGGAAATGGTGGCTTCAATTCAAGAAAGATGTTTTTATCATTTAGAATGTCCAATAGAAAGAGTCACAGGATGGGATACGCCATTCCCACATACG
>CEVW01141816.1_pt1 | contig 20955 bp, 25 predicted proteins | sample 427061 | NCBI WGS metagenome assembly CEVW01 (sample SAMEA2623774, study PRJEB7988) | marine metagenome | biome: marine biome (ENVO:00000447); feature: surface water layer (ENVO:00002042); material: "saline water (ENVO:00002010), including plankton (ENVO:xxxxxxxx)" | depth 5 m
AACCCCTACAAAACAAAAGGAGAAAACCCCTACAAAACAAAAGGGAACATCTCAAGATTTAGAACTCCCTACTGCCTTTTGAATGGTTTGAATAATTAGTTTTTCTTCTGAAGTTTTTTTTCGATTGTTTAATTCTTTAATCTTATCTTTATTCATATGTTTTGAATAAGTATTAGAAGCATAAATAAGACGATTGTTAGTATAAATACATTCAACGTATATACCATTTACACGTTTAACTAAAGAAATTAGTTTAATTGTAGTATCAACCGTGGGTAAACGTATACAAAAAATTTCTTTATATATTATTTTACGCTGTTTACGTTCAGTATCATGGAAAGAATACCAATCCTCTTCACTAATAGTAGGTAAACGTGTAAGTAATAATTCTTTATTTTCTTTATAATTTTGTTTATTTGTATCTAAGGCAATTTCAACGTTTAAATATTGGTCCATATAACATTATATAAGAAAATAAATAGAATTAAATAAATAATACTAATTAATAAAATGATAAATATATTAACAAACTTAAACGAGCATCCTAGAGATAAACATTTACAATTTTATGAACCAACACACACATATACAGTAAACGGAAAAAAAGGATTTACCTCTGTAACAACATTCGTTCATCAACATTTTGAACCTTTTAATGCTGATAAAATAATAGATGGCATATTACAAAAAAATTCAAATAGGTCTCATAAATATTATGGAATGACTAGACAAGAAATAAAAAAACAATGGAACGATAACGGTAAAAAAGCATCAAGTGAAGGAACAAAATTACATTATGATATAGAATGTTTTTATAACGGTATTATACCAGATAATAAAAGTATAGAATATCAATATTTTATGAACTTCCATGAAGATCATAAAACTATAGTACCTTATCGCACAGAATGGATGATTTATCACATTGAGTTAAAGTTGGCGGGTTCAATAGATTTTGTAGTATTAAATGATGATAATACAATAGATCTGTTTGATTGGAAACGATGTAAAGATATTATAAAAAATTCAACATGGAATAAATATGCAATAACAGAAGATATTGATTTTGTACCTGATACAAATTATTGGCATTACAGTATTCAATTAAATACTTATAAATATATTTTAGAAGACCAATATGATAAAAAAGTAAAAAATATGTATTTAGTATGCTTACATCCAGATAAAGAAGGATATCAAAAAATAAAAGTACCAGATATGCAAAATGAAATTCGTCAATTAATGGAGAATAGAATAAAATAATTAAGTAAATGCTAATAGAAATTTTTAAATTTATTGGTAGTATTTTATTAGGTACTGGTATTGCTGTAGTATTTGTTGCTCGAATGCATCGTACATCTAAAACCATTGATAAACCTATACCATTTATATCATACTATAAAATAGATGATGACATTAATGAATATGAAAAATATATAAAAGAAGATGAAAGTATTGAGGAAGATACACCAGGAGGAAAAGTATTTATGATATATAATAAAGATACAGAACAATTTGACTATTATTCTAATAATGTTATACCATATCGTTATTTAGAAGTAGTAGCAAGAAAGTATGTATTAACCTATAATTGTTTAGAGTTATATATAGATACAAAAGAGGAATATATAAAATTATTGAAAGAAAGTAAAGAAAGCGAAGAATCAGAAATACAACCTCATAAAGAAGAAGGAGAAGAAGGAGAAGAAGGAGAAGAAGAATCGCCAATAGATGATGTATTTGTTCAATATAAAAGTTATAATAAACAATCATACAAGTCAAATAATAAATCTAAACCGATAAAAACTAAAATAATAGTATTTAAACGTATGGGTATGTTATACGAATATCTTGAAAAAAAAAAAGATAAAACTACCTATATAAAGAAATTAAGTTTTGGTGAATATAAAAATAAAGTATCGTAATAGTATATTAAATGACCAAAGAAGTAAATATAAATTTAGGAGACAAATCAAATTCTAATGAGAGTTCAAGTAGGTCTTGTTTAGGTGGATGTCCTCCTAATCCTATGGATATATTAGAAGGTATAGGTGATCTTCTACCTATGATATTAGGAGTTATGCTTACTGGTATGAAAATGGATCAATTTCAACGACCACTTGCAAATACTGCCATGACAATGATAGAAGGATTAGCACCTCAAATAGAAAAAAATGCAACACAAGTTGCCGATGTTATTAATAGTTTATCAGAAGCAACGCATAATGTTAATGCAAAAATGACGAAGCATGATTATGATTTTACTACCGAGGATAAAGTACATTTAATAAAAATGCTTATAAATGAAGATAATTATTTAGATTCTTATGATGCTGTAATAGATTTTATTAAATATCAGCGTCCTGGTTTTATTAAAGCATTATACAAATCACTTTTAGCAAATTCAAAAGAAGGCGAACCAATTCACTCTGAATCCAATAAAGCAAAAGGCAAAGAGGATATAACCCAAATTGGTCATCAGCGACCTTCTGCTAGTCATAAAGGATTTGATAAACTCCGTGAACTGGATAATCAGTTTAATAAGGAAGAGAAAGAAACTGCAGATAATATGAAAAATGAATCGGCGGAGGGTCTTCGGAAAAGGTTGAATCAAGCTCATAAATTGTCAACCAAAAGAGAGAATGGGAAGGATAAAGACCCCGCTGCCGGCGCCCAAGGTCCTGCTGGTAATGACGGTGCTGCCGCCGCCCAAGGTCCTGCTGGTAATGACGGTGCTGCCGCCGCCCAAGGTCCTGCTGGTAATGACGGTGCTGCCGGTGCCCAAGGTCCTTAAGGACCTGCTGGTAATGACGGTGCTGCCGCCGATTCCCCCTGAGTTGAAGTCACCGGGTCTAAAAGTGCGTAAATAATTATACATTCAGAATAAATACCAATTAGAATGTCCGATTTTTGAAAAAGATAACATGGGTTTTTGTTGAAACCCCCTGTTGTCCAACTCTTTTCTTACATTATCATATATTATAGAAAATTGTGAACCATGAAATTCTTTTGCCATTTTTAAGAAAGCAGTGGTTAATGCTCCTTTAAATTCTTGATTTTCTTGGTCGTATATTTCTACACTAGTTTGTTGATCGTTGCATCCACTTATTTTAACTACATTAGCGAGAATAGCAGAATTAGAAGTACTTACTAATGTATCAGTATTATTTATAAGTTGATATGGTAGATTAACATTAGTACCAGAATGGCAACAATCCATTACAATAAATAATTTAGTAGTAGGATGTAATCTATTTACAAAATGTTCTTTTAACCAAGAATCATAAATAACCCCATTATTTATATAATCAGAAGGACATATAACTTCACATTGCTGGTCTTCTTCATCACTGCTATAAATACCTGCACCATGTCCTGAAAAACTAAACCATAATTCCGTATAAGGATATTTATGTGAGAAAAATACTAATTCGCGTAATTCGCATTGTATTTTATTTCTAGTACAATCATCAGAAGAGCATAGCATGGTAATATCTTCATGATTAAAGAAGCAAGTTTTTTTCAAATACTGTTGAATATTAGTCACATCATTAACACAACCATTTAAATCATTACCAGAAGAATCATCCATTTTATAATTAATTCCAACTACCAATGCTTTTTTATGTCCGGATGGTGTAAAAAAAGTGTGTTTTTTTAAATAAAAACTATTAGTTGTAGTTTCTTCCATAGGTAAATAGCATTGTTTTATTTTAAATAAAGAAAATAGAATACCCATTATTAATAGAATATATATTATTTCTTTATTTGTTGTTTTTTCCACTCTTGAAATCCAATTGTTTTTTCCATATCAAAAGATGATTCCAAGCATCGTCTTGCAATTTCCAATGCTTTTTTTTCTTTTTCATTAAGTTGTTCTTCATATTGTTTACATAAAGTATCTGTTGGTGTATCCATACTATATGTATACTAGTTATAAATATTAATGTATTTCAATTTATAAATAATATCATAAATTGAAATAAAAAAAAGAGTACTACTCCTATGTATAAATCATGCATTCCGTTTCTAATAAAGATTGTCGCTTTCTTGAGATTGCTTCGCGTCACGCGTCTCGTTCAATCATGATTTCAAAGCATGGTTCGGTCATTTCTTATGGTGGTAAATATCTATCATGTGGTCATAATACAGATACTCGTATCCATTCCAATGATGGATTTATACAGAATTGTGTGTCGTGTCATGCGGAAGTGGATGCTATTCGAAATGCCACCAAAGTAGTTCACCGCTAAAGGAAAGAAACCCGATTATAGCAAAATGGTAATATATGTAACGCGGCATTGTTCTGCAGACGGTCATGCGGATTCAAGACCTTGTGCTGATTGTTTTAAATTGATATATAAATTAGGTATAAAAAGAATGGTATATACCACTCGTTCAGGTGAAGTAGAGTCGTGTAAACCGTCTGAATATTTTGGCGGCGAGTTAACGCGTGTGCGTCGTACAGTGGTAACATAAAATTAGCAAGATTGTCTATTTCTATTTTGTATATATTCGCTGGAAGAAATATTGTATGATAGGTTTTTAGTGTATGAAGGTTTATAATCTTCATAATATAAGAATTTTTTACAATTTTTTGTTGCATAATTATCACTAGTATCTGAAGTACTCCATTTGTTTCTATAATTAATTATTTGTCTATTTTGATCGAGAGGAGTTAATGATTTTACTGTAGGATTACAGCACATTCTCCTTTTAGTTAACATTCCTTTGCTAGATAAAGTAGAAGGTTTTACCATTGTTTGAGGAATGCAACAGTGGCCGCTTTTACTAACATGTTGATCGTATCCACCGCAGCATCCGCCATGTCCTACCGGAAGTGGACCTTTAAAAGGTGTTCGAGTAACAGATTTTGCCAAATTAGTGTTACCGGGTGTACCAAATATTCTAAGTTTTCCTTGTAAAGAGAAACCATTGACTGGTTCGCCCATATTTTTAGAATATTTAGTGCCGCTTTTTTTCTTTAATGTAGCTAAAGACATATACATTAGTAATATAAATTAAATATAAAGAAGGACTCTATTTTCAGGGGTTTCGTCCATACATCTTAGTAAAGTCCAATAAATTGGTGTATAGTAAATAGGTTCAATTACTTTATGCAGTTTATATTTATCATTGGTTACATCTTTATTTAATAATAATTTAATTAGAAATACTCCAAAACTATAGAAATTATCATAAATAGTAATATTACTACTAGTTATTGGTTTAATATGATGTGCACCGACATATAAAAATATAGATTCATTTAATATAATAAAATCTTTTCGATAAATACGATCAATAATACAATCCTTTTGATGAATATATTGTATTTGTGAAGATAATTGATGACAAATGTTACCAACAATATGATGTGGTATAATATAATTGAATTGTTTTTGTAAATCAATTAAAGTTTGACTAGAATTACAAGTAATAAAAATATTGTTTTTTTTATGAGTATGCTTAATAGAAAAATTGGTTAAAAAATCAAGTATATAATTAATATAGGCATTTTCTTTATATTCGATAGTAATACCATCTTTATGTTGTTTAATAGATAATATGGATGTAGAATACATATATAAAAAGCATAGATTAATATGAAGACAATGAACATATCCAAAATCTAGGTTTATCATAAAATATTTTCACTTGATTTCCATTTTTAAGATGGTCTAACCACATTTGATTATACCAAGATGTAAAATGGATATATACCATATGGCACGAAGTGTTATGATATGTTACATTTTTTAAGGTAATTTGTTGTATTTTTCCTAAATCAAGTGAAGCAAATACATTTTCAATCTGTTGTCGTGATATATTACTATTTACTTTTGGAATACATAGAATTGTATTCATTTATAAAACAAGATGAAATGAATAAATTTATTTCAATTTATACAACACAAATTGAAATAAGTTAAATAAGTATCCTAATATATAACCATAATCCTCATGCTTGAAATAAGTAAAGCCATTCAAGTGCTTGGTGAATTAGAAGAAGTAATGAATCGTAAGGGAGAGGCGTTTCGCTCTCGTGCTTATCAACGAGCGTCGCAATCATTAATGAAGCATGATACAAAAGAGATATCATTAGATATTTTAAAATCAGAGTCAGGTATAGGAAATACAATATATACAAAACTATGTGAGTATCATGAAACAGGAAAAATTGCCGCATTAGAGCGAGAAAAAAAAACTCCATTGTTTCATTTCACCAATGTTTATGGTATTGGTCCAAAAAAAGCAAAGGAATTAATTGCTATGGGTATAACTACTATTAAACAACTCAAAGAGAGAGCAGATTTATTGAATGATAAACAAAAAATAGGTATATTATATTATGATGATTTACAAAAAAGAATACCACGTCAAGAAATAAAACAATATGAAGATACATTTAAAAAGATATTATCATCATATGAATTTAAAATAGTAGGTAGTTATCGTCGAGGTGCAGAAACTTCCGGCGATATAGATGTAATAGTAAAGAATGTAATATTAGAACCATTAATAACTAAATTAGTTGAATTAAATATAATAGTAGAAATATTGTCATTAGGTAAACATAAATGTTTGTGTATTTGCAAATTAAATAATGGACCTAATTGTCGTGTAGATTTCCTAACTACGAGTGTTGAAGAATATCCCTTTGCTTTATTATACTTTACTGGTAGTAAAGTATTTAATACTATAATGAGAGGTCGTGCATTATCATTAGGATATACTATGAATGAGCATGGAATAACAACAAAAGAAAAGGCGAAGGTCAACCATACTTTTCATTCAGAAGAAGAAATATTTGATTTTCTGGGAATAGAATATCGTGGACCCATTGATCGAGTTGATATTCGAAATTATAGACTTACATATACACCCGAATACCAACATTTTAAAGAAAACGGTGTTTCTGTTCTCGCAAATTATGCCAAACAAACTCTTCAAGGAATGTTAGAATATTGTGAAGACCTTTATCATAATGGTATTCCATCCCCATTAAGTGATGATTTATACGACATGTTACGTGAATATACGACCACAAAATATCCTACTATACAGTCGAGCGTAGGTGCAATAGTAAAGCGTGATAAAATAACATTACCTTATCCGATGGCATCCATGGATAAAATCAAATTAGATACCAATGAATTAAATAAATGGAAATCTCAGTATAAAGGAGAATATGATTTATCATGTAAATTGGATGGAGTGAGTGCTTTATTTTACAACGAATCGACTGAACCTAAGTTATATACAAGAGGAAATGGTATAGAAGGTCAGGATATATCGCATTTAATTCCTTATTTAAAATTGCCCTTAAAAACATTGTGTACTATTCGTGGCGAGATAATAATATCAAAACAGACATTTGATTTGAAATATAAAAAGGAGTCTTCAAATGCCCGAAATTTGGTATCAGGGTGGGTAAATAGAAAAACAGCAAGTCCGGAAAAATGGCATGATTTATCATTTGTAGCATATGAAATGGTATATCCTAAAATGAGTCCAATCAGTCAAAAACAGATTATGAATGAAATGCCGATGGAGTGTGTACGTAGTTTCAAGACTAAAGGATTAGATAATTCCTTATTAAGTAAATTATTATTAGAGATAAGAAAGAGTTATAAATATGAGATAGATGGTATAATAGTAAGGCAAGATGTATATGTAGAACCTACAATAAAAAATCCAAAAAATGCGTTTGCATTTAAGATGGTCCTTGCAGACCAAATGGTAGAAACCAAGGTGCTTGGAGTAGAATGGAATCCCAGTAAAGATGGTTATTTAAAACCGACTATTATAGTTGAAACCATTACAATTGGAGGTGTAACTATTCAACGTGCTACAGGTTTTAATGGAAAATTTATTCAAGACAATGGAATAGGTCCAGGTGCTATTATAATGATAATACGAAGTGGAGATGTAATACCGCATGTAAATAAAGTAATAAAATCCGTATCTCCGCAAATGCCGAAAGTATCCTATGAATGGACGTCAACGGGAGTAGATATAGTACTGGAGCATGCGAATAAAGACAAAGATGTTATAGGAAAGCAGTTATTAGCTTTCTTTCAAGGAATGGATGTAGACGGTATAGGTCCCGGAACTATAGTACGATTTGTTAACAAAGGGTATGATACAATAGAAAAGATATTAGCAATGTCAATAGAAGATATAAAAGAGTTGGAAGGATTTCAAGAAAAATCTTCAAAAAAGGTGTATAATAGTATTCACGAACGTATTTCTCAGGTACCTCTTGCTAGATTATTAGGAAAAACCAATATATTTGGTAGAGGATTTGGAGAAAAACGTATTCAATATATATTAGATAAATATCCTCGTATCTTTGCCGAACCATTATCTTCCAACCATCGTGAAAATATCATTTCGATATCAGGATTTTCAGATAAGACTGCTGACTCCTTTGTAAATAATATTCATTTGGTAAGACCATTTCTGGATACATTAAATCGTCCATATATAGATAATACAATAACTATTACAGAACAACATGTTTTATCAGGTAAAAAAGTAGCCTTTTCCGGTATTCGAGATAAATCACTTTGTCAAGAATTAGCAAATAGAGGTATCATAGTAGTAGAGCAGGTATCAAAAGATACAAGTATATTAATAGTAAAAGATAAGGATGATATAACAAGTAAGGTAGAAAAGGCAATAAAATATGAGATTCCTATAGTTTTGATAGATGATTTTAAGTTATAGTAAACTGCTGTATATAGATGTACGAATACGTTGCAAAGTAGAAAGTTTAGGTGTTTTAGTACCAAGTACATTTTGATGATATTTAGATAAAATGTCACTATATTCATCTGTTAAATATTTTGGATTATTGTCTTTCCATTCTTTAAATAATTTAAGAATTTTAGATTGAATTACATTAATTAAACTTTCAAACAGTTTGTTGTCAAATAAACACCATTTATCATTTAAATAAATATAAAACTGATTTTTTTTACTATGATTTAATAAAATGGGTGGTTCATTAGAGCGTTCTATTAATTCACATATAATGATAGACATTCCTTGAATATAACCTTGAGTAAATATAATATCTAATTGATCTAGAGTAGGTTGAAGTTGTTTTAACCATTCCATAAATATTATATTTGGTGTATAGAATGTAGAAATATCAACATTATTTTGTTTCTGTTTCGAGTTTTTATTTTCAAGTAAACTAATTCTATTTTCAAGTTCATTTATTTTATCCAAAAGAAATAAACATGTTTTACAATTGCATGTCATTATATAGTTATTTATTTCTTTTAATTTATAATTCAATTTATTAAAATACAATATTATAGTAGTATAAATGGCATATTATCCAATTAGATGTTATTTATGCAATGTTGAAAGATGTAAAACAGTAGGTTGCGTAGAAAAACAATCTATTTTTTCCCAAATAAATGGCGATGTTCGTCAATCAAGTTCTCAAAGAATGACTCGCTTAGGTGCGTCACATGTAGGAGTTTATTACTGTAATTCTTGTACTTCTTTAAATTGGAATCAATCAAGTGATCGTTTGCAACCATCAGGTTTAGGCATACGTATGAATATGAAATTTGGTAGACCAGGATCAGGTGTTACAGAACCAAAAGGTTCTGGAGTAGATATAAAGCATGGTAGTTATCAGCGTAGAATACGTAAATTACAATCAAAAGTATTATCTCTCTAATATAAAATGTCTTTTTCAATGACTATGGGTAATAGTAGAATTGACCGCATTAAAATGTTACAACTAGAAAAAAAACGCAATGAAAATTTACGAAAAACAGGTGTAAATGTATCAAATACAATAACTAAGCCAAAACCAAAACAAATTTCAACTCCATTACCTTCTCGTGCTAATAATAATTTAAATAATGCATTACAATATGTTCGGTGTCCTTATTGTAATCAACAAATATTAAGTAATAACGTGCATCATCATATTAGTTTTTGTAATGCTGCGTATAAATCAACTAATAAAGGAAATTGTAGTGCATGTCAACAATTTAGAAATAAAAATTAATTATTATTTACTTTTTTTGCCTTTTTTGCCTTTTTTGCCTTTTTTGCCTTTTTTGCTTTTTTTTGTTGAATCTTCATCTGAATCACTATCACCTGATTCACTTTCATCAGATTTACTTTCGTCAGAATCACTTTCATCCGAATCAGATGGTTCCGAATCACTTTCATCTGAATCGGTTGCAGCATCATAATTTTCATTTGTATCAGCAATAGTATTATAAGTTTCAATCGTAGGCGTTTGTATAATAAGGTATAAAACAACAACAATTAAACTAAATAAAATAGCGCGAGAAATGGCTTTAGTCTGTGATAAACCTAAATCATAACGTAAAATAATAAAATATATAATTCCCAAAATAATTAATTGTATAATTAGTTTCATCATATATGATATTTAAATAGAAGTTATTTAAAATTCACTAAAATTAACCTCATTATAATATATCATCCAATTATTAGGAGGTTGTTTCGTTCCACCATCATAATTAATTGCTAAATGATTATCTAATAACCATTGATTAACACATTTGTCTTTATAATATACATCAGCGAGTAATCGTCCATATTTTTCCATACTTACATTTTTCAATTCAATAATATTACCAAGTAGTAAATTAGATACTTTATCTTTAGCGATAATAGAACATTCTTTTTCAATAGCATTTTTAGTTTTTAATTCCGGGCAATCAATTCCATTTAATCGAACTGATATTTTATATAAAGGAGATGTTTTATAAGGTAATTTAAATTGGATAGTAACAGTATCACCGTCATAAACTTTAATTACTTTACCAGTTGTAATGGGTATAACAAAAGGAATAGGAGTTTCATCAGATTTTGTCTTATATTTATTAAAGCATAAGTAATATTGCATGGGTGCAATTAACTGAGATAATATGCAGCTACACATTTACTAATTTGATATATAATTATAAATAAATATCAATTTATTCTTTATAAAATATATAATGTCTGTAATAAAACAAATAGATAAATTTTTTAAACCAGCAGAAAAATTTGTTGAAAATCATTTATTACATATGAAAATGTCTTGTCATAGACTTATCTTATTCGATTCCATATTATGGTTGTTATTTATACTCTATTACATAGGTCATTATTTCTATACAAAACAAATTAATAAAATAGAAGAAGAACATAAAGGATATAAAAAAATATTAAATGAGAAAGATACTATTATACTTATATTTTTAGGTTTAGCAGTCATTTTATATTTACATTTCTTTATATTATCTAAAAATTGAAATATATAAATAATAATAATAATAATAGTTAGTAATATGACATTGCCACTTCTCATGACAACACGGTATGATTCAAAAACATGGTTAGAATATAAAAATTGGCGTTATAAGTATAATTTAAAAAATTCTTATTATTACAGTTGTCCTTTGCCAATATCAGAAACAATAACAATTGGTTCTCTAATATATGTATTAGAGATGCATAATTCCTTAAATAAGATAATGGGGATGGGTGTCCTTACTTTAAAACCCCAAGATTCTTGTTATTACAAAATATATGATAATGATAGTTATAATAGATATCATTATCATTCAAACCAATATATTACACGAGATGATTTATCAAAAGAAACATTATTATTGTCAAATGGTATTTGGATATCTTTATTAGAATTATTAGAATTAGTATGTTTTAAAGGTAAGCGACATTCTAAGCGTCACATGTCAATTGCTAAGATACCTAATATATATTTCGAAGGTAAAATAATGAAAGAAGTAATGTTTCATTTAATAAAAATAGTATCAAAAAAGAATATGGAAAAAAAAAACTAATAGGATTATATGGATTATGATAGTTCTCACTTAAATTTTGATTTAGATATTACTCATTATAACATTCATGAATTATTAGAACTTTTTTCGTTAGATGATAACGCTAGCATAGATGATATAGATAAACGAACCCGTGAATATATAAATAAATCAAACAATCAATTAGCAATAAAACAATTTTATACAGATTCACGTCATAAATTGTTGCATAATGTTAATATAAAAAAACATGATGATATAATTGAAGCAGATGATAAAGTAAAAACAGAATCTAATATAGGTACTCATTATGACTATGATAAGGTTAATCGTTCGGGACCTGATTATCTAGATAAAACCAATACTTATAATGAAATATCATATATAAAAGGAGATAAAAATCCCTTATTTAAATCACAATATCATAGTATTGTAAATATAGATAGTTCGTATAGAGAATTATCCGATTCAACGTACACATCAACAAATTTCATGTCAACACTTACTTTTGCCCTATCTAATGTAATAGAATATAGTATATATAGTTTGGAAATTCCTTATGCCTGGTATACATTTTCAAAATCTTATGGTAATGTGTTGTTTATAGTAAATGACATAACGATTACAATACCAGACGGTAATTATAGTTCAGAAAAATTAATAACAAACATAAATTCCTTATTATCATCAAATTCCATATATGTAACATTAACATTTGACACGATAACTAATTATGTAACAATGACAAATAATGGTACCACAGATTATACATTTACATTGTATGATGTTACTAATAATTTATTTTCGAATTCATTACAAAATATAAATTTAGGGTATAATTTAGGATTTACAAGTAGTAGTAGTATAACACTTACTGCCTTATCGACACTTAAAGCAGATTCTTCCATATACATATATGGACCTAGATATTTGCTTCTTAAATTAGATGAATATGCAATGAATCGAGCGTCAAGTGGTCTTATAGGAACAATGCATCAAGATAAAAAATGTGCTTATCCTTCATATTTATCCCGAGATTTAACTAGTACTCAGACGGGTGATAATAGTACAAGTTTTCAAATAAGTAATTCATCCACACCAAAGCGTCTTACGCAAGCAAAAGCATATACAATAAATGCTATATTAGAAGGTCGAAAAACAAATACAACAACAACGCAAAGTGCTCCAAGCAAATCGAGTGATATGATGTTAAAAATACCAATACCAGATCAAGATATTTTATTTAATTCCCCTAATAAATGTTATAGTGAAACAGGTGGATTTTTATCTAATTTTACTAGAACTTTTTTTGGTAAGATAAATCTATTTAAACTTCATACCCAATTATTGGACGATAAAGGTCGTACATTAGATTTAAACGGACAGGATTGGTCGTATACAATATTAGTAAAGCATCTTTATCAATATTAGAATTGTATATTTAATCCAATTTGAGAATACAATTCCGTAATATGTCCTTGTTGTTCCCTTAATTGATTTAATTGTTCTGCTCTATGTTTATCGATAGTAGTTATTTGTTTTTTATAGTTTCTTTTTAGTTTTTTAGATAAATTTTTAAATATCGTTACCGCACTTTCTATTTTCATATCTAAATTTTCTTGTTTAAGTAATATTTCAAAAAGGGTATATACTAACCGTATATGATACATATGATGACGTGTGTGATGTAAATATATAATAGGTTTTCCTCCAATAAATTCAATATGAAAATCTTCTTTTACACAAATACCGGAATCTAAACTAATAAGAACACCACATTGTATATCTTTATTAGTTTCTAATGCCATATCACGATGAAATTTTTCAATTTCAACTAATGGAACATTTTTATGATATTGTTTTGCTTCAACCATCATTACGCAACACTCACTTTTAACTAAAAAATCCCCTCTTGCATCCTTACTATGAGTATCTTCAATATCAAATTTAGGAAATATTAAATTAAGTTGGTTATATGTATATTCTTCGCCTTGTTGACCTTTAATACTAGAATTTTCGTTAACTGTCATATATTTTAAACATTTATCCCGTTCTTCTTGTAATTTAGTTTCATATTGTGTTCTTAGTCCTTCTATTTTGTCTTCTACTGCAATATGATGTTCTTTTAATAATTCTACACGTACATTATTAAGTTCATCTTGTAATGATTTACATTTCATGGATAATTCCTTAATGTCTCTTTCGTATTTTGCTGCCGTTCGTTCTTTTATTTCCTGTGAGACTTCAGAAATTTCATTAGAATGTCGTGTATTTATATTTTGTAGATGATTTGATTGTTTATCAATTTGTTTTTGTAAAATTTGCAATTGTGACTGATAATCAGATTTATCCCAACCTGAAATCAATTTTTTGCAATCATTATATAACGTGTAACCCAAATAAATCATTTTGGACTTAACCTGACAAGATTCTTTTAGAAAATCCATAATAACATCATTTTTTTCAATATCTAATTTTATTTCTATACTCATACTAATAATTTATTAATCATTATTTATATTGTTATAATATATCTATGTGTGGAATTGTAGCAGGAATAGCACCCGATTGTTATAGTATACTACTTCAAGGATTACATCAAATACAAAATAGAGGATATGATTCTGCTGGAATTTGTACTATGTTTAATAATAGATATTTTATTGACAAATATGTTACAACACAAGATGTAAATGCATTAGATAAATTAAAAAAATGTATTCCTTTGCATGATAACCATATAATAGGAATATCACATACTCGTTGGGCTACACATGGACCCAAGACCGATATAAATTCGCATCCTCATATAAGTAGTGATGGTAGAATAACTGTCGTCCATAATGGTATAATAGAGAATTATGAGTCATTAAAGTCTTTTTTAATAAAAAAAGGATATTCCTTTAAAAGTGAAACAGATACAGAAGTAATTAGTAATTTAATTGCATATCATTATGCAGTAGCATTGCTTCCAACTAAAAAATATAGTGAAAAGGAATACATAATTATAATGGAAACTGCTATTCAAAAAACAGTTCAATTATTAGAAGGAACATGGGGAATAGTTATATTAAATATAGATACTCCAAATACTCTTTACTGTACTCGTGTAGGAAGTCCTTTATTACTGGGTAAAAAAGAAGATACAATACTAATAACATCAGAGCAGAGTGGATTTGTTAATAGAATAAAAAACTATATAATAATAGAGAACAATGATATTTGTATTATCACTAAAAATAAAATAGATATTACTATAAAAACAAATTATGAGTATTCTTTACATAATATAGTACAATCTCAAAATGTATCTTCCCCTTGTCCTTATCCTCATTGGACGATTAAAGAAATATATGAGCAAGTAGACGCTACTATACGTGCTACTAAATTAGGTTCGCGTATATTATCAAATAATACTGTACGATTGGGTGGATTAGATGCAAATAAAGAGCATTTGGTATCATTAGACCATATTATAATATTAGGATGTGGTACATCATATAATTCAGGGGTAATTTGCATGCGTATGTTTAAAATGATGGAATTATTTACAACAGTTCAAATATATGATGGTGCTGATTTTTCGAGTATAGACATACCTACAACAGGAAAATGTGGTGCTATTTTAATATCCCAATCCGGTGAAACAAAAGATTTACATCGTTGTATAAAAATAACACGAGCACATAATATTTTTACTATAGGGGTTGTAAATGTAGTAGATTCATTAATTGCTCGAGAAGTAGATTGTGGGTGCTATTTGCATGCAGGCCGTGAAGTAGGCGTTGCTTCAACAAAAGCATTTACATCGCAAGTAGTAGTACTTTCCCTTATTGTAGTATGGTTCGCTCAGCATAAATACAAATGTTTACCTGAACGAAATCAGATAATATATGATTTACAAAAATTACATACAGATATAAAAATCACATTAGATACAGTAACTCCTCAAATAAAATCATTATTGTCTTTATTTGAAAATCAGTCAAGTTGTTTTGTATTAGGTAAAGATTTGGGTGAATCCGTTGCAAAGGAGGGTGCATTAAAAATAAAGGAGATATCATATATCCATGCCGAAGGTTATTCTACATCTAGTTTAAAGCATGGTCCATTTGCGTTGCTTAAAAAAAACTATCCAGTAATAATAATAGCACCATATAATCAATGGTATAGTAAATCAGAAAATGCGTATGAAGAAATAAAATCTCGTTATGCTTCAATTCTTTTTATAACAAATAAACAACAGGAAAATAAGGAAAATGTAATATATATACCTAATAATAATACATTTGCAGATATACTGTGTAATATACCAATACAATTACTAGCATATCATTTATCAGTGCATAAAGGAATTAATCCAGATATGCCCCGAAATCTTGCTAAAGTGGTTACAGTAGAGTAATTATTATTTCGGAATACCACAATGTTTACAATAATAATATCCTTTTTCATAAATTGCAGGAGATTCAAAGATCCATTCATGAGTACAATGTTGTATAATATCTTTACGAATATTATATAATTCCTGTTCTAACTTTTCTAATTGTATTTTATGAGAAGTTATTTCATCTAATTTAAGTTTATACTTTATTTGCAGTTTATCATTATCAGATATAACATTTGTATTTTGTATTTCTGACATATAGTATACATATAGTATATTATTTAATAGAGTTTTGTATATAGTTCCAAGAATCCAAACACATATTTTCCAGTGTTAATTTACTTTTCCATCCTAATTCGTTATAAATTTTATTAACATTACAAAAAGTTACATCTCGATCTCCTTCTCGCCGTTCTTTTATTTCAATTGGAAAATATATTTTTGTCATTTTTTGAAAAATAGTAACTAATTCTAATACACTAGTACCTTTACCGGTTCCTACGTTATATACATTAAATCCATTAGGTTTTGTATTCATCGCGCATAAATGTGCTTTTGCTAGATCTACAACATGAATAAAATCGCGTACGCAAGTGCCGTCATCAGTATTATAGTTATTGCCGAAAATAGATAAAGAATTATATTCTACCTGGGAATTACTATTATTATGATAATTAATAGCAACACGAATAATATAAGGCATAAGATTATTTGGAATACCATTAGGATTTTCTCCAATAAGTCCAGAACTATGAGCACCAACAGGATTAAAATATCGTAAACAAGTACAGTTAAATTGAGGATTAGATTTGCATATATCTTTAAGTATAGTTTCCCCCATATATTTAGTTTGTCCGTAAGGGCAAGTAATTCCTATACCGACAGTGCTACTTTCCGTAAAAGGAATAGGAGCATTACCGTATACTGTTGCTGAACTAGAAAATATAAAATGTTCTACTTTATATTGTAAGCATAAATTTACAATAGCAATAAGTCCATTAATATTATTATGGTAATATAATAATGGTTCTTGAATTGATTGTGAAACCGATTTATATGCAGCAAAATGAATAACCCAATTAATTTGATGATTATTAAAAATGTCATTCATAGTTTCAGTATCTAAAATATCCGCATGATAGAAAATAATTTCATTATTAGACAGAAGTTTAATATTGTTTAAAACATTTATATTAGAATTCTTAAGATTATCTATAATAATAATAGGAATACCTGCTTGAGATAATTCAACTGCAGTTGTTGAACCAATAAATCCTAATCCTCCAGTTAAGACTGTATAAGAGGAAGAAGATTGCATATACAATATTAAATTTATTATTTATATTAATATTGTATTACATACTAAGACGAAAAATTAAGTATATGTTGAATAACATCTTTTTTTGTTTTCCATTTAAGTCCATAATCAGACCCATTATGCACGACAGGAATATTCATAGCATGACATTCTTGTACTGTATTAGCATTACCATCGAGTTCAGTTAACCGTAAAACAATAAAACATTTTGCATATATAGATGGCATATTATGATATGGAACATTAATATTATGACTAAGTATGTATGTATATTGATTCAAAATTTTCATAATATCTTCATATATATGTTTACCATACGTAATGCTATTAGAACCTTTATTAACAGGGTGTCCGCTATAAATATATATAGTAGTAGGTAAAGGTTTAATAGTAATAGGTTTAAACAAATTAGTATCTACTAAATTAAAATAAATAAGTGTAGCGTGTAAACCTACACTAGTAATTCGTTCATATAAGCATTTAGATATTGCAATATGATTAACATTTTTCATAGTTATTAATTTAGATAATCGTTCTTTAACTCGATTGCGATTCAAATCAAAATCACTTCCACCCCATATAACAATTGTATTTTTTTGTAGTTGTTGCCTTTTGATTAGTATATTAAATGTTTCTATTTTATAGATACCAAACATAATAAGATTATTAGTATTATAAATAGATTTACATGGTATAAGTTTAAATTTATTAACAAAAGGTAATTCAAATTGTTTTAATGCTGGGTCAATATAATATTGCATATTATGTTTTAATATAGATTCAGCATTTATCATTTACTATAGTTCATGTTGATTTTTTTTAGATTCTATCTCATTAGATATAGTTTCGATATGTTCTATTATATCTTCCTTAGTGGTCCATTTTAAACCGTATTCTGATTGATTATGTATTATAGGTTTTCCAATAACTTTAAATTCCTGTACTGTATTAGCATTACCATCAAGATTAGTTAATCTAAGTGCAATAAAAAATTGTTTATAAAAGTCGTACATATTTTCATATAGTATTCTGTCTTTAAAATCCCTTTTACTAGTTCGAACTATTGTATATTTATGTTTCAATTCTTCTTCTATTTCATCACATAATTGTTTATTATATATCAACGAGTCAGATACAGTAGTACCATCATAAATAAATATAGAATGATTATCATTATTTTCTTGTTTACAATAAAATACATTATAATCGATTAAATCGATTACTAAGTTTGTTATGTTTAAAGTGTCAATATTATAAATTGTAGTTAATCTATTATATATACAATCACTAATAGATATATAAGATGTATTTGGATGTTCTTTTATTATTTGTGTAACTTTATTATAGTTTATTTTAAACTCAGGATTACAATCAGTACCAGCATATAATATAAATTTTTCCCCAGTATGTTTATTAAATTGTATTATATCTTTTTGTGTATACAACCCAAAAAATAGAGTTTTTTTGTTTTTATGATTTAAAATGTTATCTTGATAATTAAATAGGTTATATAAATATAATATTCTTGAAAAATGAGAGATAGTATTACTAATTCTGCAATGTGTAATATTATTTGTTTCTAAAAAATTTATAAATATTTGTTGTTCTGGAGATTTAAAAAAATCAAAATTATACATTTTATTTGAAGAAGGTAAATTACTAATATAATTATTCACTTTTTTTTTATACAGAGCGCTTACACTTTTATAACTACAATTATTATGTTCTCTGTAATAATATAATTTTCGATAAATTAAAGATATATTTTCACGTCCACAAATTTCTATTAATCGAATTAATAATAATTTATCTGTAGATTTTTTAATAAATTTATTGTTTGGATATATAAATTCATCTGTTTTTATATAAGGAATTAATTTCATTTTAAATGTCCGAATATGTGGAAATATAAATTCAAGTGATTTGCGAATAGGTTTATATGATAAATATGATTCCGTTTTATAAATCATATTATCCCATTTTCCTTTATAATTACCGCATGTCATTAAAGAATTATTAATATTATAATATAAATTTATAAGCATGAAAACTGATTTATTTATTAGATAATCATCACCATCTACAATTGCTATTATAGTTTCTTTATCGTAATTATTATAATTATTTTGTAAATGTTTTACAAAGTGATATTTAGATGCACCAGGTCCGTTTCCATATTCATTTTGTCTATATAAAATGGTTGTGTTTTTATAAGTTTTATTATATTGTTTTACGCCATCATTTATCATAAGTACACTATAATTAGTATACTTTTGTTGTAATATACTATCCATACATTCATTAATAAATGGTTCATATACTTGGCAATAAGGTACCATAATTAAAAATTTATTTTCATTAAAATACGGAATTAAATGATTTTCCATTATAGGTAAATTATATCGTTGATATAATTTTTTAATAGTACAAAATTCTTCGTCGCTACTCCAACATATACCAACATCATTTGTTACCAATTCATAACAAATATCATAATAATATATAGTATATTTAAATGTAATACCATCTACACCATTTTGAATATAATTATTTATAATTTCTTTAAAGGTATCATCTCCATTAATAGTATCATATATAATATTCAAAACAATATTTGGATTATCTTTATGAAGAGTTTGAAATTCTTCAATAATTTCCAATATATGATTTTCCATTTGTAAACTACCACAATAAAGTAAACGAATTTCATTATCACATCGTTCAGGTAATTTAAATTTATACGTAAGTAAATTTAATACTTCAATTTTATTAGCATTAATATTTTGGTCTATATAATATTGTTTTCTATTATGATTATTTATAATAATACCAGTGATATCATTATTAAATAACGAAATATCATTATTTTCATCTTTTACATCATATATGATAAGTTTATATGTATAATGTTTATTTGCCAATTCATTTAAATTATTATGATGTATAATAAAAATATTATCTGCATATTTTTCATGTTCTTCTATAGTAGCGGTTATATCATTAGATACGATAATATTGTATTTATTATTTATTAAATTAGATTCAAACTGCTTATCAGTAATTTCATGCAGAATAAGTACAATTTTATTATTTCTGTCAATTAAATAATTTATATAATTACTAATCATTATATTAGTTTCCTTATTAGAATTTAGTTGTGCTGCTACTATAATTGTTTTTTTATTTAAATTTATAAAACTAGTATTTTTATTTGTCATAAAAGTAGAAGATTGTACTTCTTGTATAGTATTTTTTATATTATTTTTAAAATTTTTGTTTTGTCTAAGTAGTTTTTGTTGTTTTATATCCTTTACTATATTATCAATTTTTTTTTTATTCTCTTCTTTCCTTTTCATTTTAAATAAATTATCTTTATTAATTTTTTCTTTATTAATTTTTTCTTTATTAATTTTTTC
>CEVW01085890.1_pt1 | contig 20858 bp, 34 predicted proteins | sample 427061 | NCBI WGS metagenome assembly CEVW01 (sample SAMEA2623774, study PRJEB7988) | marine metagenome | biome: marine biome (ENVO:00000447); feature: surface water layer (ENVO:00002042); material: "saline water (ENVO:00002010), including plankton (ENVO:xxxxxxxx)" | depth 5 m
TTAGGGAACAGTCTTCACCGGCTGCGGCTGGGGCTAGTTCTTCTTCGGGTACGATTAGGGAACAGTCTTCATCGGCTGCGGCTGGGGCTAGTTTTTCTTCGGGTACGATTAGGGAACGGTTCCGAAGTTGCAGGCCCGTGCATAAGGGTTGTAACTGTGGACAACAATATACCGTCGGCATCGTCACTGCAGAGACGTCACCGAACGTGGGTAGGAAATTTTGGAAGTGCTCCAATCATGCCTTCCATGGCAACGTTACTCATTTTGGTGGTTTTACAGACGGGAAGCCTGGTAATAAGAAGAAATAGGGTTATCGCACTGTGATTCCATTTCCCCATTAGGTCGTTAAATCCGGACGCAAGCCCAGCCGGTGGACCGGGGCGTTAAGCCCCCACCTTAGGCCGTTGGGTCGTTTTTAAAGTTTTTTCATGAACGGCCTATATCACACTTTGGAATGGGAGAGTAATGACGGAGTGTAATGATCTTACGATAGTTTGGTCTATGTTAGGTATTTCGGTGGTTGTGTTACTTGTGTATCATTGGTGTGAGTATAGTCCAAGGAGAGTTGGCGTAGGGTTGGATAGTTCGGATGAAGTGTACAGGCGTTGCTTTCAATATGAGCATGTATGTAATTTCAGGACGTATTCCCACGAGATGTTTATTATACCATTTTGGATGATCGGTTTATTATGTGGGGTGATTCAATTTGGGTTAGGGTGTGAGACGGTTGGGGTGAATGTGACGTTTGCGGTTGTATATGGGTTGGAGTTTCTGTTTGTGGTCTGTGTAATTATATTACAAGACAGAAGTGAGGGTAGGCGGGTGAATGGAGTAGATGACCTGGATGACTTGTAGAATGTTTTTAGGGTTCGGTGTTTACGATGATGTAGGGTATAAAAATGGAGATTGGAAGGTGGAATAATGATTGATGAGTGTGTAATGCCAAAGAAGCCCCGGGTTGTTGATCACGGGATGAAAACGTTAGAGGAGATGAATAAGAGCCGAAAGTTGGCGGTTATTTTTGAGTCGGAAACTTGTAAGAATGAGCATGCAGGAAATAGTTTTGAATCTAGAGCTGCAAAGTGAAGAATGTTTGGAATAAAAGGTGTTTTTAATTACTATCATGATGTCCAGAAATCCATATTTAGTCACTATCAATGCTGACGCCGATATGCCAGCCGATCCAAACAGGCCATTTCCACGAAGAGAGGTGCGGGAAATGATTGGCTGGATTAGAGCAAGCACTGGTGTGGGGCGAAATGAAATACGTGGTTATATACGGAGTTGGTATTACGGTGTTAATTGCAACACAACTAGGCACCTTCAACAATGCTTTGATAACAACCCTAACTATCGCAGATCATTGGCCGAGGGGATCCGAGATAGGATCCTTGCGAGACAAGACAGTGATGTTAACACGGGGGATGAGTATGAGACGGACAGCGATGACGACACGCAGGATCCGAATTCGCCTGTAGACAGAGGGTCATCGCCAGAGTACTAACAGGGCAAATTGGGTTCAGTATAGGTGTTCAATATTGGAGGAATAATTAACCTTAATTACGCAGGTAGATAGAATTCACGCTCAGACCCCGGAATGTAGATGTCGTTTCGGTGAAGGTTCCGGTAGATGCAGTGAACCCAGTAGTCGTTGTCGTGTTGGGACCAGGTGGTGAAGGAGTTTTGGAGAGGGGGAGGGATGGGTTGGAGATTAGTGAATTCGAAGCACATAAATTGTTCGTCTGGGGTGAATGTAATGAGAGGTCGTACGTAGTCGATGTCGCATTCGTCGAGAGTAGTGATAGGTGAATCGGGATTTAGGGTTTGGTTTTCGAGGTTCCATGTGTTGAGTTGTGTTTGGAGAAAGTTCTCGACGACTTCGAAGGAGGTGGCCCTGAGTTTATGAAGGACGTAGTGGTTACAGGTGAGATGGGTACACTCGCGGTGTCGTTTCCCATGGCGGCAGACGCCGCGGTTACGGACTCCTTCGTGGAAGCACTTGATGCAGCCATAGCCATTGTTGGCAATGTTGTGTTTGCAGGTCTTTTTTTTGTTGCAGTCGGGGCAGGCATGGTAGCATTTGCGGTGTGGACAGATTCCATGTGCTTTGAAATTGGGGTTTTTCGCGTCGTAACATTGAATACAATATTGCCCACGATTAGATTTGCCATGCGGGCATTTGGCGCCTGTCTTTGACGGGACGCGAAGAGGATTTGTTCTCGTTCTGCGACTTTTAACGCACTCCTTGTCAGTGCAGAAGTATTTATTTTTTCCATGTAGACAGATGCCTTTATTTCGAACGCCGTCCTGCCAGCACTGTCGACAAAAGTACCCGTTTTTGGCGAGCCCATGCGGGCAGGTTTTAGGGGTTGGCAGCGTCGGAATAGGAACGCATTTCGGGGAAGGTATTATTGTGGGAGGCGTGTCGGGGAATAGGTCTAGGGGCGATGCAGGAGTCGAAATATAATATGTGTCTACGTGAGTCTAATATAAATATGTAATATAACTCAGAGAATTTGATAAAAATACATTGTATTGGGACGCATGATAACCTGTGTTTACAAACTGTTTATTCACAGAGTGTGGAACAGTCTATTGAAAACTTTCTGGATTCTTGCGGATACGTTTGGAATGACGTTGGGGAAGCGTCTCGCCAACCCCCAAACGAACAGCCTTCCCGAGCTCGTTGTTTCTTTCACGCAATAGCTTGATCTCTTCATTTGCGCGCGCATTTTGGATCTGGCTGTTGTCCAACTCGCGCTCGACGTCTGCCAGCTGCTGCTCAAGCTCATCGATTTTTTCGCATGCCCGTGACGCGAGTGTTTCGCTTCTCTTCAACTTCTTGTCGGTTTTCTCCAACTCACACTTGAGATCCCGGACGCGAGTGTTGCACAGGAGCTCTTGAAACAATTTGTACGGCGGTCCTGTCAGCTTGTCAGGATCGATGTGGACCAGCTGCTGTGCGTTGAAAGGAGCTTTGCAAGTGGGACACTTTTCGTTGGGTAATTTTGGAGTGCACACGTAGCATGCGTTGTGGCCACAAGGAAACACGGTGCGGCCTGTATCCGGCCTGTCGAGACAACAAGGACATTCATTGCTCCGCAACTCGCAAAACAGACAACATGGCTTGTGATCGCCAGACATGCTGGCACAGAGGCGTCGTGGACTTGTCAGGTATGCCACAAAAATAAATAGGAAATCTTAAATATTTCTGTCAATCAACTTTGAACTGCGGCGAATACGTTGGACAAAGGAATTTCATTGGGAGCAAGGCAATGGCTTTAAAGATGCCTGTCAATGTAATATTGTAGTCTTTGAGGGTAACGCCGTCCGGCGCGTGTTCCTCGGTCCAGTCTTGGTCGGCCTCTGGTTCTGGGAGTTTGAGGGGTTCACCCATGTAGTCGACGCGTTTCCCCGGGTAGATGAAGGTGGAGAAGATGTAGCGCGCCATGCAGGGTTGGTTCAGATTTGGGTGATTTTTAGATGAAATAAAGTAAGTGTGAGCTCGGGGAAGCTTGGTCCAGTGAAGAGTCGGGTGAAAATGGTGTATTGTGTGGTAGCCATTGTTGAATGTGAGGTAGTTTATGAGATTGCCAGTGAAATTGCGAGAGCCGTTGATAGCGTGATCAGGGCGTGAATCGGTCCCATCATGCTGTAAATAGTTCATTGAAACGATCCCCCACTGTGCAAACAAATGTGGTAGATAGATGTTGATGAGAAACTTGTACGGGTTCAGGGTGAGTAAGTAGAGCTGGGATACGCCGAGAACCAGCCATTCATTGAGACACTGGGTGAAGTACGGGTCCGAGGTGTGTTTGGCGAGAGATAGGTAGCGCATGTCCATGGCAAAGACCGAGGCGGCGACGGTCGGCTGGAAGAAGAGGAGGTTAAGGAAGTTGGAGGAGAACCTGAGCTTGGTAGTCCGCATGGGGTCCATGGCTGTTTGTGTATGGCGGTGGTGTGAGAGGTTATGGCCCGGGACGAAGGTGGAGACTGGGTGACCGTAAGTGAGGGAGAGCGCGTGCTTCCATAGGATCTCAGGATTAGCGTAGGAGAACGTACGGCGGTGCATGGAGTTGTGTGTTATACATGCGCCTGTGAAGGAGAAGTAGCAGAGGATCGGGGTGGTGAGGAAATAAAGAGCGCCAGAGGCGTAGCGCCAGGAAAGGAGGGTGAGGGTGAAGTATAAAAACACCCACAGGACGGATTTTTGGTCCTTAGAGTTCTGGAGCATTGGGGGGTGAGGTTATATGCTTATTTACTCGAGAAGTGGCGTTGGGTGGAATACCTCTAGTTGGGGTCGCGCTGGCGTTCCTGGCGCTGGAGTTCTTCTTCGAATTGGCGCTTGCTCCTGCGGGTTGGCGGAGGCGTGCACGTGTTAGAGGCGTGTATGCGCTGCTCGCGACGTGTATGCGCTGCTCACCACGGGATGAGTTCGTCCTCGGCCATGCGGAGAAGCTCCTTTTTGCGCTCCTCGCTGAGGTCGTGGCCGTGTTCGTCGACGCCCGTGTTCACGGCGCGCATCCACTCGTCGTCGGCGACAAGCTTGGCTTCGGCCTGCTGCGGGCTGCCTGCGCGCGCGGCGTGGGAGGCAGACGCTAAAGTGAGCGCGGGCGGTTCTGAAATTGGCGCTACTGTTTTGTTCTCGTAGCGCGTGATCATGTACTTGAGGTTGCCAGTCTGTTGCGCGTTCATGGACTCGGAGGTGTTGGTCATCATGATGTCGCCCATCGATTCCAGCACGCCAGAGACCGCAAAGGCCGTCATGATGGCGTTGAGGTGGCCGTCCTGCCAGATGCCCTCTTCGTGAAGTTTCTTGCTGAGCGCTTTCTCGTTGTATTTGCCGTTCGTCTTGGTGTACACCGCGTCGATGCGCGCAAACTCGAGCATGACCATGGCCGCGGCCTCGGGCATGGTCGGAAGACGCTCGTTCCCGGTCTGTGCATCAATGACTCGCATTTCCTTGGGCATGAGGGTGTTCTGGGTCGATGCGGCGCCTGGAGTTGTGTGCAGAAGAGCCAGCTTGGTGACGTTCTTGATGAACGCGCTGGTGTCCTCCTGTCCCTTGGTGTCCTGCTCTCCCTGCATCGCGCTGCTGTTTCGGGTTCAAATTTTGCGGGATGTGGATGATTTTGTGGGAATTTTTGGCGCGAAATAGTTTTATTTTTTTATAGTTTTATTTTTTTATAGTTTTATTTTTTTATATTTTTATATAAAAGACTGGAAAGGGGATGACTGGTGACGTTGTTGTGAAAATATGCTGCTTATTGCACCCTTCGAGCATGAAGGAGTGACGTACAGCTTCACATTACACCGGTATCTCACCAGCTCTTTAGTTGTTCTACGAAACGACACAGAGGGTGATGTATTGCCTGCGGAAAGGCGTGTTCGCGAGATCATCGACCTGGATTGCCCAGTGGACCGAGAGTATTTGAAACAATGGAACGACAAAATCAATCCGAACCAGGATTGGTACAAGATGCTGCGCGCACAGCGAATGACTGGCGTCGGCAACCTTCAAGGTTGATTTTGAATAAAGTCACCCAAGCCACAGTCTTTTCCTTTGTCACTCTGAGTTACCTTTTGCTGTGATGCTAGTATAAAATAGTGTCGCTTTTTTGTGGCAGAATGAGCATAAATCCGTATTTGGTTCATTTGAACGCAAACTCGGATAGACCATTCCCAGAGCAGTTGGTTGAAGATTTGGCTGTTACTGTAAGAAACATTTTTATGCAATCAGATGTGCCTGTTGAATTCAATACCGCAACCATAATTCATGAAGTTTATTGTTGGTATTTTAAAGAGCAAACTACGGAAGAGAAGCAACAAAGGTTTGATGAAAATCCAGAGTATCGGTTAGAGATTGCTGTGAATGTTATGGACGATTATTTGAGTGATGATAGTGAGAGAACCTTTTGCAGTGATGGGACAGATGATTATGAAGATGATGAACTAGTTGATGATTGACCGTATTTACACACTAAAAATAAGTATATGTTAACGATGCGAAGATTCCTGGGCCATAACTCTGTGGAGTTCGTTGTCGAGGGTGTAGTACACTATCCAGTTGTTTAGTGAGCGGTCCCCCCGGTGGTAGAGGAGGGTGTTGGTGGATTTCTTGATGCAGCGGACGTTGAAGCCTTTGGGTCCGACGAAGCGTTTAGGGTTATGGACCTTGATGTAGGCCGTGTTGGCGTTTCTGGCGAAAGAGACGAAGTTGTCGGAGAGGAGTGTCCCCCGGGATTGGACGGAAGGATTGTGTCGGATTTGGATGTTGTAGATGTTGAAGAGAGAGGTGATGTCGCCGACGGCCCAGTTGATCATTTGAGGTGAGAGGGGTCGCTGTTTCCAGAACTCGTGATTGTCGGCGTACACGGAGCCGTCGCGGGTGACGTTGACCGGGAGACAGTTGCGTTGGAGCAAGGTGTTAAGAGAGACGTCTTCAACCCCGGTGATGAGGTGGTGGAAACAAGAGGTGTCGTGGACGTTGGTAAGGGTGATGTCGAGGATGTGGAAGAGAGCGTCGGAGTCCATTCTACAGTCGTGAATGATCTTGGTGATGTCGGCATTTTCGAGGAGGAATTTGAGCCAGATAACCACGGAGTCGGAGGGGTCTTTGTTTAAGACGTCAAAAAGAAAGCAGTGATTGGGGGTGGCGACCTGGATGAGAGAGATACAGCCGTCGCGCCCAAGGTCGACACCCTCGACGTCGACGGCGACGGTGGTGAGGTCGTCGAAGGCGGCGAGGAGCGGGGAGGTGGTGTCGTCCCAGTCGCGGATGATGGTGGTCATTAAAGGTTGGAAAAGGTCGATGATGTACGTACACTTTATTATTTTTAGGAATGAATTTTTGTTTTTGAAAGTGTTCAAGAATATATGAATTTGAATCTTTTTGCTCAGAAATGACCCGATTCTTTGTGTTTATGTCGCTACTGGCACTAACGTCATCATTTTCGATGAACATGTGTGAAATACCGCAAGATGATACGGTTTTGGGACGCAAGATTGTGCCGCTGATTTGCAAGCCGGCTTTAAGAAGGCGTGATGTTACAAAAATGTATAACGGGAAACTGGTGTACGAGGCCACGTTTGAGGACGACAGGATCATTATAAGGCCGCAGCGGCGGCGAGTGAGAAAGACGTGGGTGGAGCGATTGGCTTACGTGACAAGAAAATTTAGGAATTGGTTAAAAATGGGGGTATTTTGAGTTCATCACACATGTTCCTCAACCAGATCCCATGTTATTGAAGGTGGTTTGTTGTCAGGTGAGAACTCGGATTCGGTATTGCGGTGGTCAGGGTCGTCAAAGTCGATGCAGATGTGGAACATCGTCTTCAGTAGAGATAGCATGAATGAAAGAATATGAGAAATGCCGAATATATAACCCGTGAGTAGTGTTTGAAAATGCCTACTATTTCCAAATCGTCTACTGTGATTATGAGATGTCCAATGCTGACGATCTGCCGGAGCTCGATGGCGAGGATTTGCACGTGTGAGTTACTGGGCCCCCCGGTGCAGAAAGAAGGGGTGGCGGTGTTGACTGCAAAGCGAAAGCAATGTGACTGTGATGGGTCTTGTGTGAGAAACTAATCTATAAAGGACTGGTGGGGTGTATATGAATTAGTTTCAATCCACTCAACGGTTTAATTGTGATCAATTGGGTGTTGTTTCTGATATTTGTTATGACGGGGGTTTGGATAGACCAAAAAAACCGGGAAACATCGAATGAAAAGCGTGAATGAACGTGGCGTGTGGTTTGCAGTTCAGGGTCTTTGATTTTCTCTCTTTAGGTTTTACGGTGAGGGGAAAGGGGACGATAGCAAAGCTGGGAAGACAAGTTGCTCAACTCTGCCTTTTTCGAATTTTCTTCCATGGTTGCTGTCAACAGTCAAGAGAAGGCAAATATTAAATAAAAAACCCGCGACATTCGCGTGAGTTGTTTTTCAGTTCCGGTACTATTTTATTCGATTTCGCTTACCCGACGGTATTCAAACCCTTACCGCGTGCTCTGGATGCCCACATACGTCGCGTTCGATCTGAGTCATGGTGTTTTTGAAGACCGTGTGCACAATTTTGAAGGCGGTGTAATACATGTCAATGATTGTGTCTGTTGTAAAGGTGTCGGTTTCAAGGTATTTCTGCATGATTTGCTTGATGCTGTCATTGGTGTTGGCGTGGTTGAGGAAATGGTTGATTCGACTATACTCCATTTCCGGCATATGTGTGACAAGCCAGAGCATGCTTGCGAAACAAGCGTAGTTGTGGTCGATGTGAATGACTGGTTCTGTTCCCTTCAGGACACAGGAATTATTTGTGTTGATACCAGAAAGCGAGCAAACATTCCAGTGGTGGGAGACGGAGAAAGGAAGTTGCGCCTGCGAGTGAATGGCTAGACAGACTTTTGAAATCCGCTGGTACCCCAGCACGCCAAACTCGGTTATTGTTTTTTGGATGTGTTGTAGGAGAGTGTCGAATTGTTTGATGACAGAGAGTTGTTCGATGGCATCTGTGTTATTGGCGTTGGCCTGTTTCTGAAGGTGCTTGATGAAGGATGTTTCATCATCGACAAATTTGCATGCGAGGATGATGAGATATCGTTTGATGAGTTTCTTGAAGTCAGCTTCAGGCATCGCAATGATGTCCATCTTGGTTTAAGATGGGTGACGTGGTTATTGACACGAAATAAATCATTTTTTTAAAAGAACTGTAAGATATTGTATTCGTAGCTGGGTAGTATGTGGTGTATTGGTAGATGTCGTATTACCGTGAAAAATCCACGAATGAGATTGTGTCTTTAATTAATTGGATAGACTTGAGTGGTTTCACTATGCGGTATTGGCAACAACGACGTGAATGGCTGATGACAGAGCTCCGATACCGAAATGTTTGTGTTTTTGGGTGACGGGCAATTTCTGGACAAGATCAGGATCGTCTCCATCGCCACCACTGCACGGACATGAACACTGGTTTGCTGAGCATTTACGGGTGGCTGTGGGGGGTTTATATATTACGCCGCTACCTCCAATTGGACGGTTGACTCGGGGTCCATGGTGATGGGCGATTCTGGCGCTTCTTCGATTTTGTGATCAGAAACGGGTGGCGTGGATGTTTTCTGTGGTTTAGTACTGTTGATGATGACGGGCTCGTGTAGTACCGAGTCGGCCTCGTCGCTCATGAGAAGCTCGAGTTCTGCATTCAATGCGTCGTCGTCCAGGGTTTCGATGGAAATGGAGGAGGAAAGCGTTTGCGTGATTTCGTTGACATCCGTGTTCGCCTCCTGCATGTCTGCCATAACCTCGTCGACGGAGGACAACGTGGCGTCAAGGCCTAATGTTTTCATCGCGTTGGAAGTTTGTTTCATAGAGGAGAGGACCTGTTGGTTCAATTGAGTGGTGGCGATGCAATCCAGCTGTTGTTCGAGAGCAAGACGTTTCCGGGTGGTGAGAGATAGAGTGTTTCGCTTAGACGCGCTGGAGACGAGTAATTGCTTGACCTTGCTGGTTGCTTTAGCTTGCTGGGCTTGCTTCACCTTGCCCGCGACTTCATTGAGGGCCATTTTGAGGGTGTTTTCGCTTTCCTTGAGTTCCTCGATGGTGTCGGCGAGTTTCATCTGCGCGGACCGCATGGTGTCGACGTTGTTGGGCTTGCGAAAGACGTTGAGGAGGGACCAGTAGCAGTCGTGGACTGACATTGGGGGGGATTTTTAATTTGATATATAGCCGGTTTGGGATTATTCCCGTTAAGTAGGTATTTATGAATATTGGTAAACGACGGTAATGGCTAACGCCGATTCAAAGCCCCCTCCCAATATAGAGTATAAGCTGACCACGTTGGTGCTCGATCGACTCGAGGTTTTATTGAATGGGAGCTCAGAGGTGGTGCGGGTGGCCCCCCAAACGCAAAGGAACGCGCTGCGAAATCGGCTATCGAGATCGGTAAGGTCGACGACTACGGTGACGCCGATGGACAGGATGAAGCACTGTCGGAAGGCGTTGGAGAGATTGGACAACGCGGGGTGGAAGAGGAGTTACCATCAAAGGTTGTTCCACGATGACTTTTTGAAGGCGTGTACGCGAACGTTTTTCAAGACAGAGCCCCCCGGGACGTTTGCGAAAGAGCATGCAAAGATTCTGGAGGTCAACTCATGGGAGCATCTCGCGTCGGAGGTGTTGATTTCGACGCCGAGACGATTCGGGAAGACGATTAGCGTGAGTATGTTTGCGGCGGGGATTATGTTCGCGGCGCCGTCGGTTGAGTTGTCTATCTATTCGACGTGTAAGCGGATTAGTCAGAAATTATTGCGTAACGTGAACAAGTTTTTCGATATCATGGTGAACCACGACATGTCAACGGAAGGCTTTAAGGTTATCAGGGCCAATATGGAGGAAATAGGTGATACATATCTCGTTTGCATGTTTGCATACACTCAACATACTGACTATGGATTACAGTCTTACAGGGTCCGTGTGGTGTGTCGGACGTGCGCGTCGTTAACAGCTACCCGAGCAAAGTAAGTTTCCTTCCCGTTTGTGCTTGTATTGCCTTGTTGGCTGTGTTGGTAAGCCAAAAAGTGGGTGCAATTCCCGCCACAGTGTTGATGGAAGTTATATTTAAGATTGGCAAGATGTTTGAGTGTAGTCATCGAGGCGATGACCCGGGTTCAATTTGAGCCCGCTGTTTATATTTCGCAAGAAGAAGAATTCTTGATTTTGTTGGTGATGAGCGTTATAGCCGTGTGCATCATATACAATATATGCCAGTATTTGTCGCGGGAAAGGGACAGGGTGATAGACGAGAGTCGACGTACTGATGAAGAGATTCGACGTCGAGTTGAGAGGGGTCGACGTATGTATGAAGAGTTTCGACGTATAATTGAAGATAGTCGACTGGATGAACAGAGTCGACGTATAATTGAAGAGACTCGACGTGAGATTGAAGAGAGTCTACGTAGGGATGAAGAGCTGCAACACCAAATTCGAAGTCAAACTCAAGAGTTTCGACGTAGGAATGAAGAGACTCGACGTTATTTTGAAGAGCTTCGACTTCGACGTATGAATGAAGAGACTCCACGTACGGGAGAGGAAGAATCCGAGCCGCGCCATGTCTACGTCCTGTATCCAACCCAGCCTGATGACAACCCAGTTTTGTTATTCCCATCGCCATCAACGACATCCACGCCTGTAGAGTCATGGGAGAATCTTTCAAAACATGACGAACTTGTTTGGAAAAGGGAAAAGTGGGAAAAGTTTTTAGGCACCAAGTCCTCATTCGATTCGACTGTTTTAACGTTTGCCAAGAGGTGCAATGATCCTTGCCTTCTTGCCATTGTGACAGGCGTTGAATGTTACGAACCACCGCGAAAGCCGGGCGTGCCTAAACCGCCTCCACAACCACCGCCCTTCAAGGCGGTTTTGCTATTGCGGTAATAAACACCACGAAACAAATTTTTTTGAGATATTTCTCTCGTATTTAGGCTTAAACACTCACATCTCAAACATGAAGCCCGCGGCCCTCGGGGTGACGTGTAGAGAAGCGCTGGAGGTGCTTTCAGCGAATGAGACTTTGAGGCTGCAGAAGAAAGTGGCTGAGCTAGAGTTTGTAAATGAGATTTTGAGGAATGAAGTGATGATGTGGGAGAACCACTTTCATCGCTCTCGGACGTATGGGTTGACTGTTGAGCCCGTGTGTCCGTACAACTTGGACGTCTTTGCGCCGTGAGAGAGGATGGAAGTAGATAAGGGGTGAGATGGAAGAGACAATGAAGGTTAGGAATATGGCCGTCATGTTTGTGGTGATGTTAGCGTCGAACTACACTGAGACAAGCGCGCTTCCCGATTGTTTAAGATTGCTGGATCCACCCCCCAAGCTGTCGCGGTCCACGGAACCCATTCTAATGAGCCGGAACGAGCAGCTGACGGGCGTGATGCGCGCCCACCGACACGACACAATGCCGACGATGGCGGTGAAAAGTCGGGTGATAGTGGGGACGCTGTTTGCGGCGTGGGTGGTGGCGTTGAACGTGGTTTTGGCGTGACGAGGTAGTTTGAGATTGATATGAAAAAATAATAAAGTGTTCGTATTCAGATTTTAACGTGTGTGTGCAGCGCATGTCTGTTTGTGACTGTTTGCAGATGAGGGTTGTAGATGTGTTGGTGAACGACTTGGACAAGAACTTGGAATGTGAGATCCAAGAACTGATTCGGGTCTCGTTTGATCGACAAAAAGACGTGAATTTGAGTCACTTTAAGTCGGTGGTGGTTATCCAGGAGAAGGTCGAGCGTCGACTGTTTTTGGGACTGTCATCGTCAAAATGGAAGGCTGTAGGAGTGATGTTGGTGAAGACAGACGAAGTGATGCGCGAAGAGTTTCCCGAGGCTGGAATGTGTGTGAATCTGACGTGTGTATGTGTGAGTAATATTCTACGGGGCCGGGGTATTGGGACGAGTATGATGAAGTGGTTTTTGAATACGTTACCGGTGGGGACGGTGGTGTATCTGCATGTAGACAAGATTGCGGTGAATGTGGAGGTGGAAAAGCGGGAGGTTGGTAACGAGGAAAGCATTTTGCATGAATTGGACCATTCCGAGACAGGGGAAGAGATGCATAGGGTGGAATATTTGGGGAAGGCTGAGATTTCGTCGCAGCTGGTGAAGTGGTACAAGACCATGGGCTTCCAAGTTCGGTATGAGAATGACATGGAGGTGTGTTTATTTCAGTACATTCACGTGGGTGAGATTCCAGGAAATATTAGCAGTGATAGTGAGGAATCTACGTATGATGATGACTTTTGGGACCTGGGCAAAAACAATGACATGTATTACCACGAGGATATGACGGATTGATATGAATCGCAATAAAGACATAGGAACTTTCATATAAGACCATTAATGGGAGGGAAAATATGAATTGGATGAGAGGATGTTTGATGATGGTTGTATTCTGTCGTGCTCTGGCAGACACTGTGACGTATCATTCGTTGGATGTGAGTGAGTATGCCGGCCGTGTTGTGACGTGTCCCGAGTTTTCGACGTCAACGGAGGATAATGTAGAGTGTGTGTGTTTGGCTGGGTATTATTCGTCCGGGAGTTCGTGTGGGGCATGTCAAGTTGGGAAATTCAAGGATTCGGTGGGAAATGAGACGTGTTCGGATTGCCGGGACCATAGTACGTCGCTAGTTGCTTCGGTGTCGGAAGATGATTGCCTTTGTTTGGAAGGTTTTACGTTGAATGGGGTGATTTGCCAGGCCTGTGCAGTGGGAAAGTATAAGCAGTATGTCGGTCTTGCTGCGTGTAGCGATTGTCCGTCGTATACGACAACGTTGTTGACGGGGTCGGATATGTTAACGGACTGTAAGTGTGAAGTAGGGTATACGGGCCCAGACGGGCAGGAATGTGTCGAGTGTGAGTCGAATACATTCAAGAATGAGACGGGGAGTGGGGCGTGTTACGGATGTCCAGAGCATAGCACAACGGAGATTACGTTGGGTTTATTCACGGAAATCGAGGCGTGTAAGTGCCAGGCCGGCTTTAGTGGGCCGGATGGCGGCTCATGTGTTGCGTGTGGGCCCGGGACGTTTAAAGGTCATGTCGGGAGTGAGGCGTGTGCACCATGCCCGGCAAATGAGAACTCGCTGCAGGCCGCGGAGGTATGTTTGTGTGACCCGAGGTATTTTCGGGCACTTCCGTCGAGCGCATATAGTTTGGGGTATGAGAGTGGGTCGTATGCGATTGCCGGGGTGGTCAGGCCAACGCTGGAGGTTGCGAGAGGGGTGTCTACAAGCATCTCATGGCCGTCGGGCCACCCGTTGATTGTGAGCACGGCGGAGATATGGCAGCAGACGGAAACCGGGTACCTGACGTATGTGACGGTGGACCATACGTCGATGACGACAACGGTGACCGTGCCGGCAAGTTTTACAGGGTCGACGTTGTACTATTTTTGCGGCCGGCATCAAGGAATGGGCATTGGCCAGATTTCGGTGACGAGTGGGGTTTGCGAAGTTTGCGCTGAGAATTCGTTCAAAGATACGCTGGGAGACGCCGCGTGCACGCCGTGTCACAGCAATTCGCACTCGGCGGCGGGAAGTGTGGCGTGTACGTGTGACCCCGGGTATTGGGGGGATGCAAGCTGTACGGCGTGTCCGCCAGATCATTATTGCGACGGGACGGGGGCGATGTATGCGTGTGACGAACACAGCACGTCGCCCATGTACAGCACGTCGGAGGACGATTGTACGTGTGTGAGTGGGTTTGAGAAGTTGGTACCGCGGTATGTTCTGGCGGCCTCTTGTGACGGATGCGACGCTGCAGAATGTTCCGTTGCCTGTGCTGACGCTGGTCTCGTTTGTGACGAGAATGCGCAGTTATGGACCGAATTCACGTCCCATGAAACCTATGCATTGGCGTTTGCCGAGGTTGGGATTTCATGCTACGATGCCGATGGCAATTTGCAGATGACACAGGGATCTCTGTTGTCCGCGCCTTCATTCGCAAATGGTGAGTGTATAGCTCCAGACTGGTTAATCATCAATTGGTCTTGTCGGAGTAGCAGTCGTAACAAGCATCAATTATGTTACTGTACTACTGGAACTTGAGAGGTGTACCGGCAAAAACGGTGACGGTGAGGCCTATAAGGAGAGGGAGTATGATGTACCAGCGCTGGAGAATGATTGAGCATGCATTTAGAGACATCAAAAAAGTGGTGATTATCGGGATATATGTTTATGAATACGAAACGTCATTTAACGCCTTATAGATATGCGGCGGGTCGTGGGTCTGTAGGTAGTGCTGTTCCCCAAACGGCCGATGGTAGAGCTGGTGCATGCGATGGTCAGCCTGGGAGTTGATGAAGCGTCGCCAGATCGGAACAAAGAAGGTTGGGAGGACGAGCATGATGGCGGCGATGTAGATGGTGATCATGGCCCCCCTCCCCATGACCCAGTCGATGAGGGAGGAGATGAGGGCGGAGCAAGGCTGGTACCCGCAGAGGTACGTGTTGTTGACGACGTGCTGGAGAGCGTCGAGGAAGACGATGGAGTTGTGCTTGGCCTTGATTTCGTCGCAGAGGCCGGAGTGTTGTTTCATGTTGTGGTAGAACTCATGCAGCGCGCACTGTTCCAGGAGCCAGGACTCGTCCTCGCGGGCTTGTTTGCCGGAAGCGTACGCTTCGTGGAGGATGTGTATTCGACTGACAATGAAGAGGGTTGTGTATAGGGTCATCATGCTGCCAAGGATGAAAGTGGGCGAAATAAACGACGGTGGAGGTTTGGGCCCCCGATACATGTCTGGCATGGTGTAAATTGGTTTAATATACTAGCTCACGGTTCAATGCCATTTACGGGCCGGTGGGCTGACGGGGTTGCCATGGCGCCAAGCAATGTCAGCGATCTCGCGGCGGAGGAGGATGGGCTGGCGCTGCGTCTCGGAGTTGGGATCCTGGAAGATTGGGCCGGATTGCAACATTTCGCGCTCGACCAAGGCCATGTCGTCAGAGTAGACAATGGCGCAGCAGAGGTCGTGCACGATGTTTTCGAGGCGGCGGACGCGGCCCTGCAAGCGCATAAAGTCCTTCCGGTCCAGGCGTGTAAAGTTATGCGGTGGGCTCGGAGACTTCCCCCATCCCTCGCCGATGAGACACATGCGGCGGGGCTTTGGCATGAGGACGGGTTCGGCGTTGGCACTGGACATGTGGGTGGCGGGCCTGGAAAACGCCGTCACATGCGAGAAGACGTTGCAGAGGAGAAACAGGCTTAGGTAGATCATGAGCATGCGCATTGCTGGTAAAAAGTGGTGTCTTAAATGCGGGGTTTAAGATTGTTCTTTTATTATGATTGATTTATATGTGGTTTCAAATGTACCAGTGTCTGCCACGCATGCTTGTAGAACTCGATTTGTCTGTCCTGGTCGCGAATGGCTGATATAACGGTGTGCAGCCAGTCCTTCTGCTCCTGCTCTGAGACGGAGTGAAACGCCAGCCATACGTGTGTGGTTTCGTCCATCATTGTTGAGGTGAATGCACCATGTTTAAATATTTTCACCGATGGAAATACGAAAACCGCATGTGATCCGGCCATTGGTTGCGCGGGGGCCCGCCCTTGGGGTTTGGGACTGCTTTGCGTCGGTTCGGCGGCCAGTTCCAGTCGGCGGTGTCGATGAACAGAGACGCAGGCACAAACGCGACCAAGACCAAGATGGTCCAGACCACTGCCATGTCGAAGAAACACCCCCACGCATAGGTAAAGTTGATGCCGGCGGGAAACGGGGCGGCAAAAACGGCTGCAGCCAGGCATGCCAGGGTAAAGAGAGAGAATGTGGCCGGGTCGACGAGGATGCCCGTCATCGTTGGTCTTGGAATTTGAGATTGTTTGAGTTTTTTTTAATATATCATTTTTGGCGCGAAAATGAAAATAAATTTGGTGAAAAGGGTATGTAGGATGCGTATTTTGTCCACCATTCGTTGAAAGGAGTTGCCTGCGGCGGCAAGTTGTGTGTAAGCTTGGAAAACGCATTGAGCATGACGGCATGCGTGTGTGGGTAGACGAGGTGGGTCATGGCAAGGGCACACGAGGAAGTGAGTAAGAGGACGCCAAACGAAACACTTCGTTCGGACCAGAAGAGGACCTTGTAGCTCAGAAAAAAGAAGCATAGGCTAAAAACAAAGTACTCATCAAACATGTGAACTGGGTAAGAGGCAATGTCTTGTACCATATTATGACTACTTTTATTTTCTGGTGTGATATCATTTAGAATCTTTTTCGTTCTGGTGGCTAGCCCACAAATCCAGTGCCGGGACAGGGTTGTATCCGTAGATGCTGCCCTCGCTGGGTGCAACGGCGCGGGACAAGAGACACAAGGCGTTGTTGAGCTCGGGGTGATAGTTGCAGGCAGCCGCCATCCATCGCCGCATGAGGAGTTCGCCCCCCGCCTTAAGTATTTTTGCTGAAGTCTCCGGGGACTGACTTTTTGTGGCCGTGACTGTGAAATCTCCGAGCAAGATTGGAGCATTGCTCTTGGTGAATGACACGTAGCAAGGAAGAGACGGCCGCTGCGTGGTGAGGTCGACGGCAGCGAGAGCTTCGCGGTGAATGTCTGTGAGGGCATACACGGCAATTTTCCGTTTCTGCGCATTTGAGTCGAGGTAGGCCACGCGCGCGCAAGGCTTGTCTGATGCCAGCACTTTGGCAAGCAATTCGAAAGCGGCGGTTTTCACGGGGACGGACTCCAATGTGGCGCCGATGAGCGCGTGTTCGTCGGGTACAGAGAACCCCTGCGCCGCCGCCACGTTGAGGCAGACGCTCCTGGCGAAGAAGAGGTTGTTGGTAGAGCTTGCCGACACCATGCGGCTGATGAAATTGTTGTTGAACTTGAGCATGCAATGGGCCGACGGCAGCCCTGTAAAGCGGCGACGAAGGGCGGGTCGGTCGTGTTTGGCCTGTGTGATCAGTTTTTCGCGTAGGAGGTACTGAAAACAGCGCAGCTGGAACTCCGTGTTTGGCCTGGGGACGCTGAGGTGCAGGGCGCGAATGATTTGCTTACAGTCTTTCAGCTTTGAGTATGAGGGAAGTTGCATCTGAATGGCCGCGTTCATGGGGATGCAAGGGACGACGGCGTGTCGACTGATAATGGCCTCGGCTAATTGAGACAGCCCCTGCACGTTTGTTTTCGGGTCGCGCGAGACGGTTTCTTCAAAGGCCCGGCCCTGAATGGCGAGGACGCCGATGTCAATGTCTTCAAACTGTACAGAAATGAGGGCGTGATCAGGGGCATTCAGACGTGTGTAGATTACCGTCAAATTCCCCTCCTTGAAGAGCTCAGCGCTATGTCCGTACAAGATTTGGTGTTTACAGATGTTGAGAAATCGCTTATCGAGTGGGACCGTGACGTGTTTTCCCTTTATATTGACATTCAAATTCAAAGGTGTATGCCACAACTTTTCCTTGAGTGTGTAATTGCGCATATTTGGCCAAAAAGGATGACGTTAAATATGTATGTCGTGTATCAAATATTGAGATCTATTACTCGCCGTCACTATCAACCAAGTCACGTTTGCGCTTGCTTGGCAACGTGTCTGCCACGGGTGCTGCGGGCAGATCATCAATGTCGCGCGTGGGTGTTACGGCGCCAAAGAACATGCTGGGTGACGTGATCTCGTTCAACTCTTCGAGAGCGGTTGCGGGCTCGCGTCTGAGACGGGGGATATGGTCGCTGTCCGTGTCGTCAGTCTCGTCGTCAGTTTCGTCGTCTGTGTTGTCTTCAGTTTCCGTTTCCGGCTCCGACTCGGCGGCCGACCAAGACTCGGAATTGTTTGGTGCGTCTGAGTCTGGGTCAATGAAAGAAAGATTATCGTCGGACTCCTCTTCACTTTGGCTATACTCTGATTCTTCGTCGTCCTTGACGCATCGTTCCTCTGGACGAAGACTGTCGAACTCTTCGTTGATGGCTTCTTCAACTTGCTTGAAAAGTTTGGAGTTTTCACTGCAATTCTCCCACTCGTGGATGTCCTGAATTTTGGACAAAGCTCGCGATTTACTGGCACGTTGCGGTCGCGTTGAAACAGGTGTCGTGTTTGTTGTAAGAGCCTGATCGATCAGGTTTTGAACCTCCGCACTGGCAAGATTGTTCTCGTTGTTGATTGCCATGTCAACGGTAATGGTGTGCTCCATTTATACTGCTAGAGGGTTAGCGTTAATATACGAAGAAGTTGTTTCAAAAAAAACAGTATTTGTTTGGAAAAGCTGTGGTGCATGCTTTAGTTCCGCAGCATCTCCGCAACGCCGGAGTTTTGCACGAATAACGATCGTATGTTCTTTTTTTTGTATAACTGGACAATAACCTTGTTGACGTCCTTGGGTTTCAAATCTTTTACCTTGTCGATACACTTGAGTTCTTGGGTCGTGAAGAGCGTTCTGTAATAGTTGTTTGACTGTGATAGAACGACCGATAAACGGTGAATGCTGCGTTTATCGAATCTTTTTTTTCCCATTGGAGACAGCGTCCGCATATGCCACTTTAACTGAAGCAGGGACGGTACGTGGAAGTTTTGCTTTTTCCCCACCCAGTGCGAGCAAGAGAGACACGTAGCAACGTTTTCGTAAAATGGTTTCACTTTATGTTGTTGCTGAACAGCGATGGCAGAGAGACACGTGTTTTCCATGGTTTTCCATATGGGGTTGTTTCTGAACGGGGGGTTGGTCCGGTCTAGGTTTTCCAAAACGCTGTCGACGGAAATTGTTTTTCGGGTAACCTTGGAGAAGTCCCCGCAAAAAATGCAAGGGCGGGATTCGCTCGAGTTGGCCGTGCGTGGCAGCACCATATTGAGCCATGATGCGGTGAGAGGGGAGTCTTGTTCTGGCATGGAGGTTTTGGAATGTGGTTTGGTAATTTGAGATAATTTGAGATAATTTGAGATAATTTGAGATAATTTTGAGATAAAAGTAAAGTAAAATTTACTGATAAAGTGTAAACATGCAGACTCTCATCACCATGTACGCGCCCATCTACCGCAAGCCGGATGGTAAGATGTCGTACTTTCTGGACGGGTTTTATGAACTTCAGGCGGCGGTCCACCCAAATGCGCCCATGAAGACGGTGTGGCAGTCGTTGAGGGCAATGGAGAAGTCTCCCGTGGCAGTGTTTTATGCTGGGGACAAGGCCACGTTTTTGCTGATGGACGGCGACCAGAAGATCCAGGAAATGTGGAACGGAAAGCTGCAGATGGAGTTTAAAAAGGTCCGTGGTAACAGGAACCACAACGGAGAGTGGTACATGCCGTTTCACAGCGGGATCGTGTTTCTGGACGGTGGGTTTATCCGCAGTGTTCCGATTCAGGATATGCACCAATTGTTTGCGGAAAACGTGCCGGGGATTCACATGCGCGAGCACCTCAGGTTTGAGGCAAATCGGCAGCGAAAGAAGTACCAGAAACTGCGCGACAACGTGCAGTTTCTGGATTTGTTTCAGGGGGAGTTGCTGAACTGTCAGCGGTTGGAGGCGGGTATGTTGGGGTTGAAGAGAAAACGAAATTGGTGTGTGGGGGAGGGGGCTGGATAGTGATATGCCGTGTTTATTCACGGGTCGACGGCCGGTGTGGTTTGACAGGAATGCCCATGGCTTTCCTGGCCAAATTCCTGGCAGCCTCCTTTCCAGCGTCGCCGGAGGCCCACATTGCAGGAAAGGCTTCTTTGGCACGAGCCTCAACTTTGGGATCGGCGGCAATCACTGCCAGTAGGGCAAAGAGGACCATCATTCTGATGGCGGAGAACATCTTCTGCAGTAGTTCCCAAAAAAAATAGATACATATCTTAAATAATAAACCAAAATAACATTAAACGGGATTCATGTGTAAATGGATAGTGGTATGTGGGCTTTATATAAAACCCAGGGCCCACGAAATACGCCGGAACAAAGACCAATTCCGTTCCAGCCTGCGCAGATTGTTGAGCTGCATCTGAAACTGACATTCCTGCGTTGCAGGGCTGTAAGTGTGCCAATGCACATCATTGGCAGCACAACCGTCCCTAAGTCGACGCTCAGAAGCGTCCCTGAGTAGACGCTCCGCATTCCTGACTATCCAAGACCAAATCCTGAAAATCCTGAACCCGAAATACACCAATACCACTAGCCAAAAAAGGTAAAAGTGGTGGGTGTAATCATCCGGAGTAGGTAGACCCTGCCATTCATGCTTATGTTTCTGCGTTGAATCCATACCAGACTGAGCACCAGATAAAAAACACGCCGGTGTTTCACAAACGGGACACGTACAGTTGGCAGTGTTATTCTTGGAATCATTCAACTTCATGGCCAAAGCCTCAGCGGCCACACGCTTCTTCTTGGCTTCCTCCTCAGCAAGGCGCTGGTTC
>CEVW01022490.1_pt1 | contig 20844 bp, 16 predicted proteins | sample 427061 | NCBI WGS metagenome assembly CEVW01 (sample SAMEA2623774, study PRJEB7988) | marine metagenome | biome: marine biome (ENVO:00000447); feature: surface water layer (ENVO:00002042); material: "saline water (ENVO:00002010), including plankton (ENVO:xxxxxxxx)" | depth 5 m
GATAATTCGACCATTCGCATGAGTACATCCAGTTCAATGGATTGTTCTTCAGCAATGGATGCGAGTCTTCCTGCTCCTAGCATCGCTGAATCTACGACCAGTACCCCGTCAATTGGTTCTGCCATTACAATGAGCAATCTTCCGCCTTTTGCGACCCATCGTTCGCCCATTCCTTGCAAGACCAAGTCGTACAATTCGTTAAGAACGGAGAGGCCCTTTGAGGAAAGTCCTTCTTCCAGAACCTGTGCATCAATCTGATGTTCCATCAAAGCATCTCTTACACGATTAAGACTCGTCATAACACGCAATGGTAAATTTTCAGGGAGAACAGGGACAATCGAACGAACCTTTCGGCTATCGTTTGAAACCATCAAGACTGCATCAAATGCAAATTTGCTTGATTCTAAAGCAACACTTACCATGCGAGGTAGGTCGCTCATCGCTTCATCCTCATTGGTTTGTTGTGTCAATACCCGGGAGGAGGTCATTGATTTCTCTGTAAACCGTTCTCATGTTTGAGATGAAGTTCTTTTCCTTCACGACAATTGTGAACATCTTGATGCCAGGGTCTTCTTCTGCATCGAGGATACCAAGAACGGTTTCAAGTGTTAAGCGTGCACCTTCTCGATGAGGATATGCAAAGACTCCCATGCTAATAGGGGGGGTAACGATTGTTTCAACACCATCCAGTTCATCGAGTGTTTTGAACAGGTTTTCGTACGTTACAGGAAGGAGATCTCGGCGTGTCTCGTCTTGATTTGGTCGGCGGCAATCTGGACCAACAACGTGAATGATGTGCTTAAATCGGTCTGCCAAAGCATATGGTTCTGTGACAACGTTGTGCGTAACTGCACAGGGAGGTGCGTTGATTTTCCTCATCTCCAAGCAAATATTTCGTGTCGCTTGAGTCAATTCTTCTCCTGCTTTTTGATGGATCATGTGGTCAAGTCCCTCTCGGCCAGAGAGTCTGTTATTTGCAGGAGTGATCAGAACATCACCCTCATGGTTCCAAACGTCGCCACCAACAACTCGGAGAGTCCCCCATTTGCAAGTTCGAGCCATGTATAACTCTGCCATCATTATCATCAGAGGGGGCCACCCTTCATATTCTTTCAGTGCTTTTTTCATGAAAATGAGGCTTTTTGCTTCAATATGAACATCTCATGGAAGCAATAGTGCTAAACTAGAATCCAAGTTAGAATGTCTATGGGAGGAGGCGTAAGGACGAGTTTTGTTCTCGCTTTCTTGATGATTGGAACTCTTTTTTCAGCGTTTATTTCCCCTCTTCAACACGATACTCGTACACCAGAACCTGTCATGGACAATCGGTTCACTGGATTCACAATCGGTAATGACTGGCTTGACTTAGAAGAACAACCAATTGCTGTACCTAACGGATTTGACCCTCTTACTCTCTACGATTACAGTGACGTGGGAGTTTTAATCAACAACAGATCGGAATCGAGTAAAACAATCGGTTGGGCGTTTGTTGAGGCTCGAAACATTAGCTTGGAACGAGTGTTCATTTTCGACGCTGATGGCACCCCAACTGGTGAGACAATCAACCGTAATCAATTCAATGAGTATTTTGCGTATCCATTTCTCGAAATGTTAGGTAACCGAAGCAATGTTTCGGATATGAACTACCTCGTTACAAACAAGGGAATGCCTCTAAGAGTAAATGGTGGAGACAACAAGGCATCCTTCGACCAAGAATTCTCTCTTCTCGGAGGATCATACAACAATAGCATAGGTGGCAACTATTGGGAGACTCATGGCTATGGGCCATTAGCAGGAGGTGAGTATGAATCTTTTTCTCGGCAGAAACATGGCTTCTACCTTGTCACGAGGCTCACTGGATACACCGTTGATACAGCGTTGCAACTCATTGAAAAAGCGAACAACAGTCTTGGACAACGAGGTACAACAGTCCTCGATTTGGCAACAAACCGTAATGGTTCAGGATATAAGTTCTGGAATGATGATCTCTATGCTGCGAATACGTCTCTGATAGAAACCTACAATCAGACTGTAATTTTTGATGAAGAAACTGGCTTTGTGACAAATATTAGCAATGTCATGGGATATGCTTCATGGGGTTCAAATGACGGGAATTGGGACTCGTCGTGGGCGAAGAATTCAGGTTTCGATACTGAGAGTTCCTCTTGGTCGAGTGGAGTAAATCATTGGAACGCAACCAGCCCATCACTTTCACCAGGTGATACATTTGAATGGTCGTATCAAACACAAACGAAGAAGGGAGGTAATGGGGCGATTGAAGCGGCAATGTCTGCAACGTGTTCTGAAGAATCAGGTAATGGAACTCAAGGAATTTATTCTGAGTTCTTCGATAATGAAGGCATTAGCTTCAATACTGGATCGATGCCTTCACTTATTGATCGAGTTCCTGATCACGTCCGACTCGAATCCTCGTTGCAATACAACTCAATGTATGCTGCATATCCGGGACTGGATGATCGTTTCAAAAACAATTGGGGCGCTCGATTTAGTGGACTTATCGACATACCAGAAACCGGAAACTGGACCTTCTTCCTCACAAGCGATGACGGTTCAGAACTTTGGATTGATGGGGTAAGCATGGTCACAAACTATGGCTCTCACGGTATGCGTGAGTTATCTGGATTCCGAAATCTGTCGGCTGGGTTGCATGACTTCAGAGTTGAATTCTTCCAAGGAGGTGGCCCTCATGGATTGAACCTTGCTTGGTCTGGACCGAATCAGAGTAAAGTGCTGATTCCATCCTCTGCATTCTTTGTAGCCAATGCAACACCTCCATCTCCCTCCACGCTTCTTCATGCATGGAATTTTGATGAAGGAACTGGCCTAGAAACAAACGATTCTGTTGATGCAAATTCTTCCTTTACAATGTATAATATGGATTCATCAAATTGGCGTAATTGTCCTGATGGAGGATGTTTGTGGTTCGATGGAGTCGATGATTACGTTGAAGTTGATGTCGATGATTGGGTGGGTAATTTCACAGTAAGTCAATGGGTTTGGGCGAACTCAACGTCGCTTCCTAATTATGCGTCTGTCTTCGCAGTCTCAGATAATGCAGGTTCGAACACTTCGTTCCAGCATGCTGTTTTCAATGGCGAATGGCGATTACACAATAACCAGACTCACGCTTTTGGAGACATTGAGGCGCAACAATGGATGCATCTTGTTACGGTGTTTGACAGTGGAAACGTTCGACAGTATTTCGATGGGGTCTTGGTCAGAACAACTACCTTCCCCTCTGGATCCTTGAATAACATCGATTTGTATAAACTCGGTGTAAATCGAGCGCAATCCACGTTTTTTGAAGGTATGATCGATAAAGTCATGGTGTGGGATAGTGCCCTTACAGACGGAGAGATTACTCGTTTGAATCGAGATATTTACAAGGACTGTTCTGCATATTCAGGTTCTGGAGCTTCAGCTGCTTCTCTCGAACAGTATCTCTCGATCCCTAATGAACTCGTTGATCATGCTTGGATTGCCTCGGTTTCAGGTTCGCGGATTGGGGATGTTTATGGTTCATTTTCAATTATCGTTGAAGCAGTTGATCAGAATGGAAATGTCCTTTCAACCAATACATCTTCATCACAGCCGTTTGAAACAAATTGGGTAGATGCAGCACTTCGTTTCCGTCCAGATCCAAATGCTACAGCGTTTCGAATACGAATTCCAATCGATGTTGTTGCAACATCAACGAGTGGTTCGGTCTTCCTTGACAGCCTTAGTTTCAGAGCGATTCGTCCACACATGACATGGGTTGATGGTTCAATTGCTGAAACAGCAGTCTCTACTGGAGGGCGCTCATTTACAATCGATACAACCTATGGACAATCACTGGTTGCAGATTTACTTGAAGACGGCGTGAGTGGTGTCAAGGGGTACGTGTATGAGCCGTATCTTACAGCAGTTGGACAGCCAAGTGTCTTATTCAATATGTATTCTCAAGGATTCAGTTTTGCAGAAGCAAATGCGGCAGCAAATACCTACATTTCATGGATGGGTGTAACTGTTGGTGACCCGAAGATGGCCCCTTACATCGATACAATCCATGACATTCATGTTTTGGATGCTCGATTACAAGACAATCTTTCGGTTGGTCAAACAGGATTTATTGAAGTCGGTGTTGAGAACCTAGGAATGGCTGGCGCTGTGGGCCAACTTGAGATCATCAACGTACTCGGTTCGGCACTCATGTCTACTTCCAATCTATCATTGCCTGCTGGTGATTTGAATGGATCGAGAACATCTGTGATTGTTCCTATCACGCCAACTCAGTCGGGTTGGCTCGATGTTCGTATTCGTTATTCTCATGACAATTCATCTTCGTTTGAACGAGATACTGAAAATAATTTTATCATGATGAGATTCTGGGTTAATGGTCCTCCATCCATCGATTCAGTGTATTGTGACCAACCGGAATATGCTCGCGGAGATTCCTTCCTTTGCACGGTGCTTACCTCTGATGATGAAAAGGTAGAATCGGTTACACTGGGCTGGACAGTTGTTTGCTCAACATGTTTGTTGAACAATACCACATGGATTCAAGGTCCAATGGGAACCACTGACAATGGTTCTACTTGGGAAGCAATGATTACTCTACCAATCAACATCACAACAGGAGGGTTAGCGTTACATGTCCTTGCTGCAGACAAACTTGGAATGCAAGATGAGAAAACAACGACGAATGTTTCTCAAGTTCTTGATGCTGCATCGACTTGGTTCGGCCCCCACGCATCATCGGCTGATTTCACATGGCTTGGCGTGACCCCACTGCCAAGCACATCTCCGAATGGAATTCTACGTGGCGTTAACAACACCATCACAGGATGTGTACTGGATGTTGATCACAATTCAAACACCGAGCGACCAGAGTTCCTTGTCGATCGAGGAGAACTTGGTGAGTTAAACTATGTGGAAAAGCCTGATTCGAATCACCATTGTTACGAAACCACCTTCTTCTTAGAAAATGGAAGTTCGTTGACCTCAATTTCAATGGAAATGCGTACAAATACTGGAAGTCTTGTTATGCAACGAATGATAAAAGTCGAGGACATACATCCTACAATTGATGTCAAATTTGTAAATTCAAACAATACTGAACTCGATCGAATCATCGACAATGATGATGAATTCATCGTAGTAAACGTTGACGATGTCGATGATGTTCTTGGCACATACTTAGGAGATATTGAACTTCTATGGCCTGGTTATGGAAGCATAACTCTACCAATAGAAGGCCAGGTTGGTGGTTCTGAGGTCGCTATTAAGCTCAATCCTCCAAGTGAATCTCTCGAATCTGGAGATGTTATGTTTGATATCACAATCCAAGATTCAAACGGAGCAACATCCACTACAAGCACATCTTTGCCACTGTTTCTTAATGCACCTGTAATCCTCGAAATGGTTCCTTGCACCGCCGATGGAAAGATTAGCGAGCTTATGTTTGGACATACTGCGGTCCTCGGGGCGAAAATCTTGAGCAATCGGCCTTTAGAAACAATCGATCTTTCCTTGCGTCAACTTGGTTGGTCTGTTACAGCACCGTCGATTGAAGCACCAACTTGGAGTTCGGGTTCAACGGAATGCATGGAAACAGCCAATGATCAAGATACGTACTGGTTTAGACTCCAACTGGATGGTTCATTCGCTTCAGAGATTGGTTCAATTCAATTGGTAGCAAAAACAATCGATGGATATCCAGCAACAAGTCAAATCCCTATGCTCTTCCGTCACGCTCCTCCTATTCTCAATGGTACTGCTCCCCAATCTGTGCAAGCTGGGACGGATTTACTCTTCCAAGTTGGAGTTACTGATCTGGATGGACTCGATGATGTCCAATGTGTTGCCTATGTTTACCCCGAAAATGATTCAAGCGATTTGTGGAATCGTACATTTGCACCAATTCAAACCCAAGATACGAACGGTGAAACAGCACTTCGATGGCCGTTACCTCGTAACCTCAATGAATCAACCGATTCAATCAGTATTGATGTTAATTGCAGTGATTCAGATAATGAGTATGGGCAATGGAGTACAAATGAACTGATTCTGATTGAGCCCTATGTCTGTGTTGTAAATTGTAATGCATCTGCTTTAGATGACCGAAACACCAAATCAGACGGATCTCAATCACTATGGATATACATCATTCTCCTTGTGGTTTCAATCGTGGTAGTGACACTTCTTATGCAACGAAGAAAGGAGACTGCGGAGAAATGGGCTACTGATGAGTCTCTTGACGATTTTGAACAACTGACATCTGCATCAATAGCTCAAGCGGAAGCATCTCTTCCCGGCCTAGAGGATTCAAAACCTGAAATTCCAGATGGTTGGACAGAAGAGGCATTTATTCAATGGCTTCAAGGTGAATGCCCTGAAGAGTGGACTGAAACTCAGTGGTCTGAGTTACGTGACCAGCATTCAGCCTTACTTACTGACTCAGAACCTACAACCGATGAGATATTATTCTAAGTCAAAGTGCAACGAATGATTACGATGGCTGTTGGATATGTACTACTGAATGTGGCCCCTGGTGCAGAACATGATGTGTACCTACAGTTACAACAATTAGAATCCGTTTCAGACGCAACAGTTCTCTTTGGAGATTACGATCTCATTGTAAAGTTACAAGCAATCGACCTTTCTTCAATTGCGAAAGCCGTTGTTGAATCAATTCGTCAAATCCCTGGAGTCGTTGACACAAAGACTCTGGCTGGTGCAGAATTTTAGGCCGTCCAGTAGTCCATTTTGCAGAAAAACATGGTTTGGAATGGGGTACTGAATGCTATATGTTGAGCAGTATTGCCTTTTTTCGGCGAAATATATATTAACTATGGGTTCTGATTGAGATTTGGAGGTAATCCAAATGTCAGACAAGAAATATTTCGTTCTCATGCAGAACGGTAAAGACACCAGCCAAGTATTTGCGAGCAAGCAACCACGAGGAGCAGCCCTCAAAGCTGCAACCCGTGGACACACGAACATCCGCCTACGAGAGCGTGGCACCAAGCGTGTACACGTTTTCACTGGCTCGATCTCAATGGTCGACAAGCCAGCTGGCGGCCCTGCGTGGCTCCCAGATAAGATCAAGAAGGCTAACGTCAAGAAGCAAGGCATCGAGCACCTTTGAGGCGCTTGATCACTTCTGATCTTTGACTCGTTCGACGAGTGTTGCTGCCGCATAAAGATGCTTAAACACGCAGCCAGCCGCCCAAGCGATGATTCCGGTCATCGTTTGGGCCTCTTTTCTTTCTCTTTGTTATTTTTTCAATTAGCGTAGCGTCTCCATCCTAAAAAGAGCAGACGTTCTTGGAAGATCTTTATCCGAGTCCTTATTGATTCGTTTCTACTTCCAGTAAACTCGCACCTTGTTCGACACGATCGCCTGCAGAAAAGTGTACGATTGTAACAATCCCATCTTCTGATGCAACAACTCTGTGTTCCATCTTCATGGCTTCTAGAATCATCAGGGTTTGACCAGCTTCAACCGATTGGCCTTGGGATACGAGGACTTCGAGAACAGTTCCAGGCATTGGAGCCACTAACCCACCATGTTGTTCATCAGCACTTGCTCCAGGCTCAATTCGCTCGAGAGTGTATATGTGACCACTGTGATGAACCCACCAAACATCGCCAACTTTGGCAACATGTGCCCATGCTTTTGTTCCGTCTTCGAAATAGATTCGAACTCTACCATCTTCCTTTGGATGAGCGCAATGATTGGCATACGTCCATATTTTTGGTGTACGTTCAAGTGACACCTCATGGAGTTCATTGTTGAATCTAAACTCATGCTGCATCAAGGATACCTCCTATTGAGCGTCTGGAAGGGGCTTGGAAGGCCCTCTTTCGATGAAGAAGTGGAAAGAGACACTCGATGCATTCCTGTCGTTTCTGCAACTGCTGCAGTCATCAAAGCAACATCGAGATGTTCCTGTGATGGGTTGAATTCGTAACCGCTTGAAAAGACGTCATCGATCATTGTCGTGTACGTATTACCACTGATGACTTCTTCCGTATCACAAAGAGTTCGTAAGAAACCAATGTTCGTAGTTGTTCCTAGAACAACAAACTCATCCAACGCTCGACGCATCCGTTGAAGTGCTTCTGCTCTTGATGGCGCCCAAACAATGAGTTTTGCAAGCATTGGATCGTAATGTGGCGTTACATCATCACCTTCTCTTACACCTGTATCCAAACGAATACCTGGTCCAGTAGGAGGTCGGAACACTGCTAAGGGGCCAATTGCAGGAAGGAAGTTATTGCTCGGATCTTCAGCATACAATCGAACTTCTATCGCATGTCCTCTAAGTTCCAGTTCGCCTACAGACATCGGTTGTCCTGCTGCAATACGGAGTTGTTCACGAACTAAATCAACTCCGGTGACCATTTCAGTGACTGGGTGTTCGACTTGAATTCGAGTATTCATTTCGAGGAAATAGAACGAACCATCTTCTGCCAAGAGGAATTCAACAGTTCCTGCTCCAACATAATCGACTGCCTGTGCTGCAGATACAGCTGCTTGTCCCATTTGTTCTCGAAGAGTTGGAGTCATAGAAGCACATGGTGCTTCTTCAAACACTTTCTGATGACGTCGTTGAACACTGCATTCACGCTCTGCGAGGTGTATGCATCGACCATGCGTATCTGCAAGAACTTGAATCTCAACGTGCTTTGAAGTCTGAAGGAGTTTTTCGACATAGACTCGCCCATCTCCAAACGCAGTGACTGCTTCACGGCGAGCAGATCGTGCTGAAGACTCGAGTTCTTCCTGTGCATGAACAACACGCATCCCCTTTCCCCCACCACCCGCAGTGGCTTTGAGAAGGAGAGGATACCCTGTTTCGAGAGCAGCTTGGCGAATGTCTTCCAGAGCACGTTCTTCGTCCTCTTCTTCGATTTCAACACCCGGAATGACAGGAACACCTGCTTGCTTCATAATCTGACGAGCAGACATCTTGTCTCCCATTTGTTCAATGGCTTGAGGAGATGGACCTATCCAAATCAATCCTGCATCCATGACAGCCTGAGCAAACTCTGCTCGTTCTGAAAGGAAACCGAAACCAGGATGGATTGCATCTGCACCTGTGTCCTTGGCAACTTGAATGATCGCTGCACCATTGAGATATGTTTCAGTGATCGAATCTCCCTCGAGAAGAACAGACTCGTCAGCAAGTTCACGGAACATTCCGGTACGATCGTTTTCTGCATAGATTGCTACAGATGAAAGACCAGCCTCTCGACATGCACGAAGGATGCGACAGGCGATTTCGCCACGGTTCGCAACCAAGACACGTCGAATCATCGTCACACCTCATTCTGGTTTCCAATCCGCAGGACGCTTTTCTAAGAATGAGGACAGCCCTTCTTGGCCTTCTCTTGAACCACGCATTCTACTTGTGAAATCAAGTGTCCAGTTGCGAAGAGATTCATCATCGCCTGTCCATCGGTCAAATCCAACACTGAGTTCTTTTGCAAGCGTTGCTGCACTTGGCCCAGTGGTGAGAAGTTCTGAAATGATTGAGGCAATAGCTTCTGTAAACGCGTCTTGATCCTCGACAACTCGTTCAATAAATCCGATTCGAAGTGCTTCATCTGCCTTGATTCGACTCGCTTGCATGGCCAAACGACGGAAGTTAGCAGAACCGACTCTTCGGTACACGTAAGGGCCGATAACTGCTGGGAGAATACCCAACTTCGCTTCAGAGAGTGCGATTTTAACATCCTGAGTTCCTATCACATAATCAAGGCAAGCGATTAAGCCAGCACCCCCGCCAAGCGCAACACCTTGTATTGCTCCGATTGTGAAACATGGATGTGACCACAATCCATTGAAGAGTCGATCAAGACGTTCGCTGTCCTTTCTGTTTTCTTCTGGCGTATTTGCACCAGCATCTCGCATCATGTTGATGTCAGCACCAGCACAGAAGTGACGCCCTTTTCCTGAAAGAACCAGGGTTCGTAGGTATTGATTCCCATTCGAATCAAGAAGTGCGTCTTGGCGCCCAGCACTTCGTTCAGCAGTCCATTCAAAGATTTCAATCAGTTCTGTAATCATCATTACATTCATGGCATTATATTTGTCCTCTCGGGCTAATTCAACACGTGCTGAACTCCCATCGACAATCAAGGAAACGAGTGTTGTTTCAGGGGGGTTATCCATTGTTATCATTCTAAAAACCTCAATTGTAATTTTAAATTTTCAATTGGAATTTACATTCTGAAAATTCCGTATTTTCCTTCTGGCATTGGCGCATTTCGAGCAGAAGCAAGACAGAGTCCGAGGACATCTCTCGTATCTCGAGGATCGATGATGCCATCATCCCATAAGCGAGCGGTGGAATAGTAAGGCGAACCTTCCCGCTCATACTTCTCAAGGATTGGAGAGCGGAACTCTTCGAGTTCTTCTCCATCCATAGGAAGAAGGCCTTCTCGAGCACGTTGATCTTGTTTTACAGTCGTCAATACATCTGCAGCTTGTGGGCCGCCCATAACTGAGATTCTGCTGTTTGGCCACATGAAAAGGAAGCGAGGATCGTATGCACGACCGCACATACCGTAATTCCCTGCTCCATGAGAGCCACCAACGATAATCGTGAACTTAGGCACATTGACGCAAGATACTGCTGTAACGAGTTTAGCACCATCTTTGGCAATACCGCCTGCTTCGTAGGCCTTTCCAACCATGAAGCCAGTAATATTCTGAAGGAAGACCAGAGGGATGCCTCTCTGACCGCATAACTCAACAAAGTGTGCGCCTTTGACAGAGGATTCCGAAAAGAGAATCCCATTGTTGGCTACAATTCCAACTTTATGGCCATGTATATGAGCAAAACCACAGATTAGTGTCGTCCCATATCGTGATTTGAATTCATGGAATCGTGAACCATCAACAATACGAGAAATGATTTCACGTACATCGATTGGCGTACGGTTATCACTTGGAATCAATCCAAGTAAATCTTCAACGTCGTGAGCAGGCGGCTCAGGGTCTTGAGTTGCAGCTGGTGCAAGGCTACGTGGTCCGAGATTTTCCACAACGTTTCGAACCATTCGTAATGCTTCGGATTCATCTTCAGCATAATGATCTGCAACGCCTGATTGCACTGTGTGGACTTCGGCCCCACCCAATTCTTCTGCTGTTACTTCCTCTCCAGTTGCAGCCTTGACCAACGGAGGCCCTGCTAGGAAGATAGTTCCATTTCCTTTGACAATGATTGACTCATCGCTCATTGCGGGAACATATGCTCCGCCTGCTGTACATGAGCCGAGGACGGCAGCAACCTGAGGAATACCATCTCCAGACATCTTGGCTTGGTTGCGGAAGATACGTCCAAAGTGACCAATGTCTGGGAAGACCTCATCTTGCATAGGAAGGAAGGCGCCGCCTGAATCGACAAGATAGATGCATGGAAGATGGTTCTCATGAGCAACTGTTTGAGCACGAATGTGTTTCTTGACAGTCATTGGATAATACGAACCGCCTTTGACAGTAGCATCATTTGCTACAAAAAGGACTTCACGACCATGGACACTGCCAATTCCAGTCACAATACCTGCAGAGTGAGCACGCCCATCATACAACTCATATGCTGCTAATGGAGAGAGTTCAAGAAAAGCCGTCCCAGGGTCGATAATACGCTCAATACGCTCACGTGCAAGCATCTTATTCCGGCCTCGATGGCGAGCAACGTACTTTTCGCCACCTCCATTACTGACAACATCAAGACGTTCACGTAATATTTTGATTAATGCGAGATTGTGTTCTCGACGTGCAGAGAAATCAGGATCGGCTTTGTTTACTCGTGTCGGAAGTCGATCCATCCCTGCCACCTATTGCAGACCAATCGGCTTAGGAACTTCAAATCACCGTCGCATCAAACACCGAGCATCAATCGACCAATATCTCGCAATCCTGGAGCGAGACCGACGATCAAAACGGCCAATACAATGAGCATGCGAAGATGTGCTTGCCTATTTTCGACACGCATTTCTATGAAAATGTAGGTGATGATTCCAACAAGAGCAGCCTTCACCAAGGCGAACAGCCAAGCACCCTCAACATCCCAGCCAATTGAATCGCTAATGGTTCCACCATACTGGATCACTGCGTCACTGAGAGGATGCTTTTCCGTATAGTCGAAATAATCAATTCCAACCATAGTAGCCAATCCGTCGCAGAGTTGCCCAAAGACCATGGCAAGGACAAGTGGACTGGCGAGAAGTGCCTTATTCGAAAGGAGTTCAATAGGATGCTTCGCTACAACCTTTTCCTCTGCTTCCCAAGCTTTGATGGAAACACCTTCTGGAAGGACACCTGCTTCAAAGCCACTGAGTTTGAGCTGATGTGCATCGTCCTTTCCAATTTGGTACAGTGCATAGCACACCAGCGCAGGTATTCCGAGAACAACTAAAGCAGGCCACAGAACGATGTCATTTGGCATTCGCCCAGATTCTTGTAACCAAGGCGTAGATGCTAACTGAGCCCAATGACCGAGCCCAACGAAACAAGCACCTACTGCGAAGGAAAGCAATCCTCGAGAGACCGAATCCCAATCTCGAGTATTGTGCATTGTAAATATGAGAGAACCAAAACCTAAGACAAGACCTACAATAATCCAGACGACACCGGTTTCGTGAGCAATATATCCTGGCCTAAACAACAATGCCCACATAGCAAAGAGTGCCAAGCAAAGAACAGGTACCAGACGAATCCTGAGATTCAGTTCACCGAAATCACCTTCGACATCATCCCAGTGCTTTCCTACGAAGTAACAAAAGATCCCTATACCGATGAGCCAGGTTGCAAGATGAAGATGAATGATTGGGGAAATGAGAAGCCAATCGATAGAAGAAGGGAAAAAGTCTGCATCTTCGAGTACTCGAAGGATTGGTGCAAGACAAACCCAGGCGATTAAGGCATACACCATCTTATCATTCACAGGAAGATTAAGCGTACGGAAGAGCGCTTGAAAGACAACGACTGAAACCAGGAGACTGAATGTATAGATCGCTGTATTTTGAGGCGTATATTCTTCATCCCCTTGCTCACCAGCATCTACTTCGACTGGTTCCCAAATGACTGGCCTTAATCCGTCATCCCAGACCATATCATTTTGAAAAATCAATCCAAGTAGAAGAAGAACTCCTAATCCCAGAACAATCCTTGTCGCTATCTTTTCAATCCCTGAAAGGCGGCTTGAAGGCAACGCAGGTTCATGGTTTTGAAGAATTTCATCAATGGACTCAATCGAACTCATGGACCGTCCTCATTCTTGCGACTAGGAAGTGGGCAATATCTCTTCCCTATGGAAGATTCACTCTTCTTCTGTTGCTGCGACTCGAGGTTCGTGCTCTTCAATGAAGGATACCTTACCACATTCTACAGCATCTCTTAGAACTGTAACCAAACGGAATTTCATCATTGCCGCATTGGTGTCGAAGAGCATTGTTTGTGGAATAACGATGTTGAGATCGTCTCCATCAAAGGTAACTCCGAAATCGGAGTGGCCAGTATTTGATTCGAGCAATGCTGCAACTTTTTCTTCCTTACCTTCAACGACCTTAACGATCTTGAAGTCGTACTTGAGTGTCTTTCCAGCCATTGGATGGTTGTAATCGATACGAGCACGGCCAGCAGCGAGGAAAGACAAGTATCCTTGTCGTCCGCCAATGTTGACAGGAGCGCCGAGATAGAGTTGGTTCGGGTCTCGGACCGCACGTCGAAGTTTGTCGATACTGATGGTTTCGATTTGTTCAGAGTCTTTCTCTCCATACGCATCTGCAGGTGCGAGTTCGAGTTCGATGTCCTTGTTTGGCTTTGCAGCGAGGAGAGCTTCTTCAAATCCAGGAATAAGAGAGCCAGATCCAACAACACAAACCATTGGTTGGTATGTGCGGTTTTCTTCGTGAACTTCATGTTCCTTCGCAGTTGCTTCTTTTGTTGTCTCGATCAAATCGCCTGTTTCGCCATTGTAGAGGTCGTAATCAACGTGAATAATGTCGCCTTCTTCCATGTGTTCATCACCTGAATGCTTCGGCGACTCTGATGGCGTTCATAAGTCAATTGGCTGAAGATACTACTCTTCTTCGGCCTTAAAGTGAGGAGTTTGGCGTGCATCAAGGACCGTTAACCAGGCCATTCCGACCATCATAATGGCCCATCCAGCCCAGACTAAATGGGATGCTGGAAGGTCATAGATGATGACTCGCATCCTTTGAACTGATTCTTCGCCGTCAGATTGAACCTGTTGCATCATACTCGAAGATTGAGAACCATCGAAAATAAACACGATGTCTCCGTGGGAGCGAACCAACGTATCCACCTCGCTGCGGGGAGGGTTCGAAGAACCGTCGAATCCAATCAATCCTGGTTGAACTGTACCAATCTTTTCACCGTCTTGATAGACACTGATGACTGCACCTACATATCGATCTCCGACTTCGAGATTCTCATTCTCAAGGACAATTTCTTCGAACATGTACTGATAGTCTCCATCTTCAACGAATTCGCCGCGGACTAACGTTATGCGATGAGATGCATCTCCACGGTCAACAAGGACGGTCGTAAACACGTGACCAATCAAGAGAAGCAAGAGACCAAAGTGAACCAAGTGAGCAGCTGGTGCTATCTTGTTGACACCTGAGGTTTGGACTCTTCGAACGACTTCTGCACCCATTGGAACGACAGCAACTAACACGGCTGGAAGAACCAACCATGCGATTGTTCCTCTCGAAAGGTATTCTGAAATCGGCTCGCTTGCATCACCACCTAATGCTGAAGGAAGGAATGCAGCGAAAAGGATGGACACCAAAGCAACGCCTACGACAATCGAAGCAATCCGTTGAGGTGATTGATGGCGAGATGTGTAAGCAAACATCGCTAATGCAACAGCCATGATGAATGGTGCACCATACAACTCGTGTGCTTCGAATTGAACAGCATCAATACTTGAGATCAAGATAACGAGAGTGAGAATAAGATACAGGCTGGTTAGGACAACTGGAGCCCACAATGCTAAGCGGAGAATGAATCGTCGAGATAGCCAATTTTCTGATATCGTCTCTTCTTCCCCCATAACAAGCCAAGGTAGGATGAAGAATCCAAGGAGAATTGCTGCTATGTATAAATCAACCAATCCAGACCACGCAGATGCGAGACACATCATTGTTCCAGCCGCACCCCATCCCCATGCTTTGCGGGCATCATCAGCGGTGTACAGTGGTGCGAAAATTAAGGCATTCAGCAAGGTGAAGAGGAGATCCTGAGTCAGTAAATAGGCCACGAGTGGAACAATAATCAGCCAAGGTAGGGAAAGATAGCCTTTGTACGACCAGAGTTCCTCATCCGCAACGAGCCTTTTTTGAGGCCATTCAACCAACGTTGGAGCAAATACAACTCCGACAAAGAACAACGCAGGAACATGTTCGTAGGATGTATAATCAAACAAGACTGCAATGGCTGCTCCGACGATTGGAATGAAGAAAAGATAGGAAATTGGCCGTTTTGTTTGTCCTTGTGTCGCTCGAATAAACACGCCACATAAAAGAAGAATGACGAGGACGTAGGATACAATTTCAACACCTTCAGCTTTGTCCTTGAGGAGCAACATTCTACTGAAAACATCTGTTGGCGGTGTTCCTTCTTCTTTTACAACAAATGTGTGAACTGAAGCGGCCCAAACACCGCCTGCACGTGTGACAAGGGTTGCGAATAATGCTAGAGCACCTGCTGCCAAGCCAAGTCCAGTCCACATCAACGTCGAAGTCTTACCTGGGCGGGTGCGTAAATGCCCCATGAGGACAAGAGCGAGCCAAGGTAGGAAGGAACCTGTTTCCACAGGATCCCAAGCCCAATAACCGCCCCAATCGAGAACCATGTATGCCCAAAGTCCACCCAGACCAATCCCCAAGGTTGCGATAAGAAGGCCTGGTCGTGTCTGATGAAGCATTCTCTTGTCGATGTCTTCATCATCACCGCTCTGTAGAATAGAGACGGATGTTGCTGCCAAGGCGATGCAGAGTGAATAAGCTAAGAAAACAAGAGGTGGATGGATAACCATCAAGTCGGTTTGAAGGAGTTCATTCAATCCAGAACCTCTCAGGTCGAGGGGGTTCTCTGCAAATGGATTGAGTGTCATTGCAATCAGAATGAGCAGCAAGGTAAAACCGTACATCAAACGGAGACGGAGTTTGTGTGTTGCTTCCTGTTCGGATGCAAGAGGACGTCCGAACCACCAGGCGACCAACCCCATCCATGCAGCCCACATTAGCAACGGGCCTTCTCGGGCCGCCCAGGTTGCTGCAAAGCGATACTTGATTGGGAGCTCTTCTCCACCATTTAGAGCAACGTGAAGAATATCTGTATCGTTGACGATGAAACGAGAAGCAAGCGCAACGAACGGCGCTGCAACTGCTAGATGAAGCATAACGGAGACAAGCGGTCGCTCAACACGCCATTTCGGCCATGCCATCATCACGATGCAGGCGATGACAGCAAGTCCGAGTGTCCATCCCCACATGTTTGTTCCACTGTCGCGATGTTGTTATTGCTTTGCGTAGGACCATCACCAGCCGAAGTGTTTTGCACGGCTGTATCCAAAGGAGAGCAATACCGAGATAATTCTCTTGAAGAGTAACTTTGGCTTGCGAATGAGAATCTTTAGGCCAATCCCGAGTTTCTGAATTGGACCCATGTTTCCAAGTTCTTCTGGAAGACATTTTGCCATTGCTTCCATTTCGTCATCTGAGAGATCGTAGAGTGCTTCTTTACCTCGTAAGATTTTGTGATAAGGCGGGAACGTAGATTTCCAAGCAGATTCATACGGCTTCAAACTCGCTTGAGAGAGGTCGCCTTTTTCCATCGCCTTGGCAATGACATGAGCTGCTTCCCGGCCCGACCATAATGCAAGGTGAGAGCCTCCTTCAAACAAGGGTGATGTGAAGCCAGCAGCGTCTCCAACCAAAATGAGGCCATCTCCAGTGGTCGTGCTTCTCGGCCCTGAAATCGGAATTGTACCGCCAAATGGTTTAATTTTCATCCCGTCCTTTCTCCACGGAGGATTCACAGTAGGCTTTCCATCAAGGTATGTGTCTTCGATGAATGAATCAAGATAGCGAATCGCTCCCTTCTTATCGGTTGTTACGAGTCCAACATTCGCTCGTTCACCTTCTTTTGGAATCATCCAAACATAGCCATGAGGAGAATACTTTGGCCAGAGGTAGAAATCAAGGTATCCATCATTGGGGACCTCATTGAGTTCATATTGAAACCCTGCAATGACCTCGACTTCAGTACCCATATCGAGTAATTTTGAGGCTGCTCCTGAAACACCTGAAGCATCAATTACAGCGGAACATTCAATTGGAAATTCATTTCCTTTTCCTTCAATTCTCCAATTGGAAAATTCATTTTCGCTATTGAAAATTCTCTCCATCTTTGTCACTCGATGTTTGAGTTGAAGTTCTGCTCCTAATTCGACGGCTTCTCCCACCAGCCATTGCTCGAACAAATGCTTCTCAAGTACGTAGCCAGGCTCGGTTAGAAGTTTACTCACTCCACCCGGGAAGATAACACGAATGCCTTTCACATCGAGTGCTTTGACATGATCTGGAATTTCAAGATCCAGATTTTGTACTGCTAACTCTGACAAACATTCACCGCAATGCACTGGAGTCCCGACCTCAGGATCCGCTTCAACAATTATTGTTGAAAGCCCTAGCCGTGAAGCATGGAGAGCTGCAGAACCACCACCAGGGCCAGCCCCTATGACGAGTACATCACAACGTCTTGGCTCTGCCATGTCACTATGAAGGCATGCTGGCACATGAACCAAACGGTGGGTGAAAAGAAGTCAAACAGTGCGCTTAGGCGGTGTCCAGTCTTTGAAAGCAATGTGGGCAGGGGCTGTTCCTGAACCTTCATTCTCGTATTCAATGACGCGGTCTGCAAGCCAAATAAACCACTCCATATCCTTGTTACCATCCTCCTCTCGGATAGGTTCGAAATAGAAGGAGAAGGTTTCGTAAGTCTTGATGATGACACCAGAAAAGAGATCATACAAGGCATGGAAATCCAGATCTCCACGATGGATAAGAACACCAACACTTTCCCATGTTGTCAAGACAGTCATCACTTTAGGCCAATCTTCTCCAAAATGTTCACTGAAAGCTATGAAATTGGCTTCAGCATCGCCCGGTGTGAACTTGCTTAGATCAAATTTCATGTTCATGATGGCTGTAAGGCCGACAACAAAATCCTTATTTTGGAAATTCGCTGCTAGACCCATCGCCGTTGTACTGTCTCTTGAACGACGAAGTTCTTTGATCTGATAGAAAGAATAAATCGCCGCACCAAGAATTGTTACAAGGCCAAAAACTTCTGCCCACGCCGCTGCTGTATCGAGGTCCATACATCACCTGTAGCATCATCAAATATTAAACAAATCGCCTGCTTTTGATGCCTCCATAAATTATGTACGCTGGATTTATACCATTTCTGTTTCAGCCCCAACCATGTCACTTGCACCTACTGATTACGACTTTGGAAATGCCTCGAATTATTTCTTCGCTACAACTATTACCTGCGCTAATGAAGAAGCCCGTGCGATGTATGTAGAAGCTTTTGGACACATGCTCAACTACAATCACGAGCAAGCAATCGCATGCTTCAGTAAAGTCACTGAACTTGACCCGACCTGTGCAATGGCATGGTGGGGAATTGCATATTGTGTCTCTTCCAATTACAACTGGAGCCCAGGCCTTGGCTCAGGGCACGATTCCATTCAACAAGCAGTTTCTCTCAAAGCAGGCTGCACCGAACTTGAGCAAGATCTCATCGATGCATTGGCACAACGACATTCTGCAGAAGCACGCGATGCAGCAGATCCATCCGTCCTCAACATGGGTAACGACCCTGAACTAAACGTCGCCTTCGCAAAAGCAATGGAACCGCTTTACCGAAAATACAGTGGAAACTTGGATGTTGCTGCAATATATGTTGAAGCGCTTATGAATCTGAAAGCGTGGCAACTATGGAACAAAAATACTGCAACTGGTGAAATCACACCAGCAGACGACAATACCTTACTGTTGGTCAAAGTAATGGAAGATGCATTTGAGAATGTAGAAGGTGCAAAGCAACATGTTGCATTGTGCCACTTGTACTGTCACGCTCTCGAATTATCCCCTTACCCAGAGCGCGCCCTTCCTGCTGCTGATGTTCTTCGAACTGTCATGCCAGGTATGGGTCATCTTGTCCACATGCCTTCTCACATCGATGCTTGGGTTGGGCAGTGGAAAGAGGCGATTGAATGCAACATCGCCGCAGTTGAAGCTGACGATCGATACGTCGAACTCACTGGTAATGACTCACAATTTTACAAATTCTATCGAATGCACAACCATCACTTTGTTGTCTGGTGTGCTATGTTCGAGGGACAATATGAAACTGCACTCAAATACGCACGAAAGGCGGTGGACACACTTCCTGCTGGTGATGAAAACTCGGGTGTTCAATTCATGCTCGCGGGAATTATTCCAATGGGTGCAATCTTCCTAGAATCTTACGTAACAATGCCATGGCACGTTATGATTCGATTCGGAAAGTGGGACGAAATCCTTGCTGAACCAATGTATTCAGACAAGGATGTATTCCCATCAACCATTGCCACGCAACACTACGCACGTGGAGTCGCATACGCATCCAAAGGCATGGTTCCAGAAGCAGAAGCGGAACAAGTTCTGTTCAATGAAGCACTGAAGAACCCTGCACTTGCAGGAAGAGTTCTGCACAACAATCTGATGTATCAAGATCCTAGCGATGGCCCATGTATTCTGTTGGTCAACGAAGCGGTCCTATCTGGTGAAATCGAATACCGACGACAATTCTTGGCAAAGGCTCGAGGAGAAGCTTCTGACTTCACTGAAGCATTCGATCACCTTCGACGTGGTGTCGACCTCTCACTCAACCTCGCCTACAACGAACCGTGGGGACAAATGCAACCAGTCCGACATATTCTCGGAGCACTTTTGTTTGAGCAAGGAGAAATTGAAGAAGCAGAAGCAGTTTATCGCGCTGATATCGAATTGTGGAAAGACAACATGTGGGGCTTACTTGGTCTGAAACTTTGTCTTGAGGCACGTGGAGATGCACCTGAAGAACTTGCTGAAGTTACTGCATTGTTCAACGAACGCAGCTCTCGTGCTGACATTCGACCTGCCAAGACGTGCTTCTGTGCTCAAGACAGTATAGAGAAGAGCTGTTGTGATTGAACACCTTCTGTCGGCAGAAGCGTTAAACCAACTCGCTCATGAGTCTTAGCATGGCATCGAATCATGAGGCAGACGATACGAATCCGTTCTGGGATGAAATCCCTGATGAGTTGTCTGATGTAATGACGAAATCAAACAACACATCTGGAAAGAATGCAGTCATTGGAGGATTTTTCTACTTGATGGCGCTTGTCATGTTCTTCACAGAACTTAGAATTGTATCACTCCTACACTGTGTCTTTGGAACAATGTTCATGTTTTTCTACAAAATCGGGATTCAAGCAGGCGATGAGTGAATCCTTTGGGATTTGAAAAAGAATCAACTCCACCTTGTGCCCAAAAGCGACGATTCAAAGGTGAACAACCTGTGGGATGCACGTGGCTTGGGTACGTCTACGACGATTTCTAAAGCATCTCGAGAAAAAACGCGAGGTGCTTCGCATCAGCAGACCTGTTGATGTCGCCTATGAAGCGGGAGCAATCGCAGATCTGTTGGTGAAGAATGATGGCCCAGCCGTTGTCTTTGAACAACCAATACTTCCTGATGGCTCA
>CEVW01035024.1_pt1 | contig 20380 bp, 17 predicted proteins | sample 427061 | NCBI WGS metagenome assembly CEVW01 (sample SAMEA2623774, study PRJEB7988) | marine metagenome | biome: marine biome (ENVO:00000447); feature: surface water layer (ENVO:00002042); material: "saline water (ENVO:00002010), including plankton (ENVO:xxxxxxxx)" | depth 5 m
AGTTGAAAGGTCTGTGACCTGGACTGAAAGGTCACAATGTTCGACCTTATCGAATTGTGTAGATCAAAGATGAGGTCATACTTATTTCTTTTCACATATCCACTAAAGGTCCAAAGGCTTTTGAGTGTTAGACTACTTGATATGGATATCAGTCGATCTATGTCAGGATGGAACTCAAGCAGCGGGGAAAATTTTTCTAAGGTCAAAAAAGTGATCTGAGCCTTTGGGAAGGCAGATCTAATAGTCCTTAGTGGTGATGTCGCCAAAATAATATCACCGATGGAACTAAATCTGATAACCAGTATTTTCTGGTCAGGTCTCATTATTATTTAACTCTGGAGGCATTGAACTCCACAAGATCAAGCATGGACTGACGCACAGGAGAATCAGGGTATGGCATTATTGAGTCTATTGCCTTTTGAGAGAATTCGTCTAATTTTTTTCTAGCATAGTCCACTCCCCCTGTATCCTCAATGATCTTACAGATTCTCGAAATCACCGATCTGTTCTTCTTTTTCACATCAAGCAACTTCTTCAATTCGCGATAACCCGACCTTGACATATTATTCTTTGAGTAAATAAGAGGCAGAGTTGCCATATTCTTCTTCACATCACCACCAGTATTCTTTCCAGTGTCATTCTCATTGCCCAAAAGGTCAAACAGATCATCCTTTATCTGGAAAGCCATTCCCAAATTATCTCCAAATGTATATGTGGCTTCCCTGTCCTCTTTTTTCTTTGTGGTTGTTATTGCTCCTAGCTCACAGCTTGTAGCGATCAACGATGCTGTCTTTTGGTTGATCATGTCGAAATAGACCTCTTCGTTCATTGAACGAGTTATACTTTTTTCAATTTGAAGAATCTCACCTGCACTTAGTTTCTCCGCTGTACTCGAGATCTGCTCTAGCGCATCAAAATCTTTTAGACCGATCATATTGATCAGAGCCTTGCTAAGAATAAAATCTCCCATCAGAACGGATAATTTATTTTTCCATACCCTATTTATGGAGGGTCTTCCCCTTCTAAGGGTTGCGTCATCCACTACATCGTCATGTATCAAGGTCGCAATGTGCAGCAACTCCATCATCGCAGCCGCGCGGTAACTATTAATGGTAGGTTCTCCACATAATCTTGCTGAGAGAATGGTCAGAATGGGCCTAATATTCTTCCCCTTGTTTCTAATCATGTATCTGGAGATAGAGTTGATCAGCCTAACCTCAGAATTCAAGGCATTTTCAAATTCATCTTGAAAAATCTTGATATCTTCGAGTATAGGCTGGCTAATTTGTTTTAGAGTGATCAGGTCTCTATGCATGACCAAACCTACCCATTTAACCCAATGCTTTTCAATTATGTTCTATTTCTATTTACGATCCAGGAAACACCGATACTTGTCTCATATAGGAGGACCAATGGAAAGGACATGATCAACATTGATACTGGATCTGGAGGAGTGATGAACGATGATAGAATCAAGATGGTGACTATGGAGTGTCTTCTGTAGTGTCGCATGAATGCAGGTGTAAGTATTCCAATAGAAGAAAGAACCAGCGACACAACCGGAAGCTGAAAAATGACGCCAGCACCGATCATGAGCCAAGTTAAAAAACTAAAGTAGTATTGGATGGAAAAGTTATTCTCAACATGCGGTGCGGCTATTCCACTGAAAAATTCCAATGAAAAAGGTATGAGAACAAAGTATCCGAATGACACACCAGCGATGAAGGATGTAAACGCGAAAAAGACAAAAGGCAGCGCGAACCTCTTTTCATTGATCTTCAAACCTGGTGCGATAAATTTCCATATCTGATATATCAGATATGGAAGTGCAATGATAAAACCAGATGCAAAGGATATGAACCACTTGATCAGGAACATGCTCTGTACCTGCAGTGACTGTATGACTATAGGATTATTTGTGATCGTACTAGGGTAAAGAAGGATACTTAGGATCTCATCTATGTATCCATAGGAGAGACCAGAGCCCAAAAGGATGGCGGCGAATGACCTGACAAGCCTCCACCTTAGTTCCTCTAAATGCTCAAGAAATCCCATTTCACTATGATCTTTTTGTGTCATTACATAGTGTCACTTAGAAGTTCTTGGGCCATTGCATGAGGAACCTTGTTTATTTGGTCTATGCTATCCGTCATCTCATTCAAAAAATCTACTCTTCTATTTGTCCAAAATGAATTCTCTAGATTCTGACGAACTAGGTTCATTACCCTCTGCCTATATCTATCAAGTTTTCGATCTTCTAAATGCCCGGTATCTGACATCAATTCAACATGAGACATAATTCCTTGGAATAGCTCATTCATCCCTGTCTTCTCAGTCGCAATGGTGTTGTAGACTGGAGGCTCTAATTTGCCAATTTTAGAAAAATTATGAAGAATATTCTTCAACATTGAAGATAATCTATTGGCTCCATCACGATCTGATTTATTGATCACGAAGAGATCGGCTATTTCAACAAGACCAGCTTTCATCATCTGGATCTCATCGCCAGACTCTGGAACCAGAACCACCATGCATAGGTCTGCTGCCTTAACGATATCGTGTTCACTCTGACCTACGCCAACTGTTTCATATAGAATGTAATCCTTACCACTTGCCGCCAAAACATCTCCTACATCTTGCGACCTTCTGGCTAGGCCTCCAAGATCGCCTTGGTTGCCCATGCTCCTTACAAAAACCCTATCATCCCAAGCGTATTGATTCATTCTGATTCTATCACCCAAAAGCGACCCTCCAGAGAATGGACTAGACGGATCAACTGCCACAACTCCTACAGTCTTATCATTGTTAAGAAGAATATTGATCAATGCATTGGTGATCGTACTCTTACCAGCCCCCGGTGGACCGGTAATCCCAAGGCGAAGTGACTTACTTGCATCAGGATAAATATTGGTCAGTAATGATTCAGAACCATCTTGACCGTTCTCAATGATAGTAATCGCTTTTGATATTGATCCATGGTCGTTATCACGAACACCATGAACGAGGGATTGAAGCATCTAGGAGTCAAATTCCTTAATGAATTTTTTATAATCAAGGATCATAAGTTCTCTTCCCTTTCGAGCAATGAGATCTTCCTTCTCCAAAATACTTAATGCCCTTGATACGGTCTCTCTTGAAGTGCCAGCCATATTTGCAATGTCTTGTTGGATAGGTGTCTTAGGTATGCTAACCCTACCATTCTGAATGATACCTTGCTCATCAGCGAATCTAATTATGCACAATGCAATACGCTTTTCAGCATCACTCAATGAAAGACTTGCTATCTGCCTGTCGCTCTTCCTTAAACGACCTGCTAGTTCCTTGAGCAACTGAACTGCGATCTGTGGATAATCATTTACTACATCCAGAAAATCATTCCTGTCTAGGGTCAGCACCTCCGTTTTTTCCAAGGCAATGACATTTGCGGAACGAGACTCCCCATCGAGCAAGGACATTTCTCCAAAAAAATCTCCTTTGTTCAACATTGCAAGAATGACTTCCCTTCCATCCTTGCTTAACCGGGTCACCTTGACACTTCCCTTGAGCACAAAAAAACATTGCTCGCCTTCGGAATCTTCTAAAAAAATATAGTTCCCATTCTCATAGCGTCTTGCAATCATTTTTTCTGCAATGTAGCCAAGTTCCTCCGGCTTAAGATCCCAAAATATCGATACAGTTTGCAGTAGTTCTATTTTCTTCATAGTGTAAAGATACTAATCATATTTTTGTTTTCAAATTTCATATAATAATTAGAAGGACATTTATTATTAAGAAATAATCCAATAATACAGAAATATCTATAGTTTAGTTTAAACAAACATCTCATTGACATCGGAATTGATGCAGTAGTAAACTTGCCGGCTTTAAATTAAGGAAAAAAGTTTAATGGATAGACACCCACAGCAGATCAAAAGAGAGAGACAAGATAAGAAAAGGCGAGCAAGGAATCTTGATAGTCTCTCTAAACTTCGTACCAGTATCAAGAAAGTACTCTCCTCCACAACAAAAAAAGAGGCAGAGTTAGTTTACAAAGATGCGGTCAAGGTCATAGACAAAGCCGTTAGTAAGAACCTAATACACAAGAATACTGGTGCAAGACGAAAGTCGCAAATAACTCGCTTTCTAAATTCTTTAAGTTAAAATATAGATATAGATTAACCCTCAGAGGCCTGATAGTTTGGTGCCTCTTTGACTATTCGCACCTCGTGTGGATGATTTTCTTTTAAGGCTGCCCCTGTTACCTGGACCATAGTTGTTTTTTCACCAAATTCTTTCACAGTTTCACAGCCACAATAACCCATGGAGGAACGAACTCCACCCATTAATTGATGAATAGTGTTTTGAACAGGGCCTCTGTAAGGAACCATGCCCTCAATTCCCTCAGGTACTAATTTTGTAGCCTCAGCGCCTTCTTGAAAATACCTATCTCCGCTTCCTTGCTCCATTGCACCCATGGAGCCCATTCCTCTGTAAGACTTATATTGACGACCTTCATACAAAATAGTCTCCCCTGGACTTTCATCCATACCAGCAAGAAGACTGCCAACCATTACTGAATCTGCTCCAGCGGCCAATGCCTTTGCTATGTCTCCGCTATACCTGAGTCCGCCATCTGCTATGATAGGGATATTAAATTCTTTTGCCGCGTCTACAGCATCCATGATCGCTGTTAGTTGAGGAACTCCAACTCCTGCTATAACTCTTGTGGTGCAACTGGCGCCAGCACCAATTCCTACTTTGACACAATCAACCCCTGAATCGATCAGTGCTTTTGTACCATCGCCTGTTGCAACATTTCCAGCTATCACGGCAATATTTGGATTGTCATTTTTTATTTTTGAAATAGTTTCTAACACACCTCTTGAATGTCCATGTGCTGTGTCTATGACTATGGCATCTATGTCAACATTTGCCAATTCATTTGCCCGTTCAAATGCATCACCTGAGACTCCTATCGCTGCTGCAACTCTTAGCCTACCATTAGAATCTTTACAGGCGTTAGGAAAATCTTCGTTCTTCTGGATATCCTTCACTGTAATAAGACCTGTTAGATTATGGTCCTCATCCACAACTAATAGCTTTTCAATGCGGTGTTGTTGTAAAATATCTTTTGCTTTCTCAAGAGATGTTCCAACAGGTACCGTCACAAGATCTTCTGAGGTCATACACTCAGATACAGTAAGCAAGTCATTGGTCTCGAAACGAATATCTCGATTCGTGATTATTCCAACAAGGCGGTCATTCTTTTCAACTGGCAGACCACTTATCTTGTACTCTGCCATGATTTTTTTAGCTTCCTTGATAGTGGAAGATTCTTCTACGGTTATAGGATTCAATATCATCCCACTCTCAGATCGCTTGACCCGATCTACCATATTTGATTGTTCTTCAATAGATAAATTCTTATGAATCACGCCTATACCACCAGTTCTTGCAAGTGCTATTGCCATATCACTTTCAGTCACCGTATCCATTGCAGCACTAAGTATTGGTATATTCAATTCTATTTTATTGGTCAAACGAGTTTTTAGATTCACATCTCTCGGTAATACATTTGATTTTTGCGGCACTAACAGCACATCATCAAAAGTGAACGCTTGTTTGAATGGTGGACGATTACTCACGATTACTCCAATCTTAAGGTTTTAGTAACATCTTTCATTATATAACCAGACCTGACAAGCAAGGTCATCTTCTCTATCTCAGGCGATAAAGGTCTATCACCTTGTTTATAGTTACAATGTTCATTTAATATTTTCAAAACTGGCAGTGTACCTTTCCCAGCTTTCATGCTGCTCGAGGCTATGTAATTTGCTGCTCCTGCGACCATTAATTCAATAGCAAGGATTGATGCCACATTGCGCTGTATGTCAAATAATTTATTACCAGCCCATGGAGCCATACTTACTTGATCTTCTTGTCCTCCAGAAGTTGGTAACGAATCAACACTGGCTGGATGCGCGAGTGTCTTATTCTCTGATGCTAGAGCACTCGCCGTGACATGGGCAATCATATATCCTGATTCTAGACCAGGTTCTGTTGTGATGAAAGGTGGTATGACCGAATCGATACCTTTCATGAAAAAATGTGTCCTCCTTTCTGATATGGCACCAATCTCTGAAAATGAGATCGCAAGCATGTCTAATGCTTGTGCAACATGCTCTGCATGAAAATGACCAGAGCTTAAAACTGTATCCCCATCCATTACCAAAGGATTATCGCTTACACTGTTGATCTCGTTATTAACCATGGTTGCACTTAGTTTGAATGAATCTCTGCAAGCGCCATGTACGTGAGGTATACAACGAAAACTGTATGGGTCTTGTACCTTTTCGCAATTTCCATGGGAGTTTACTATGTCACTTCCTGATAACATTTTGAACACATTTCTAGCAGACAATTGCTGTCCGGGGTGATCTTTTAATCTATGTATATCATTTCTAAAGACCTTTCGGCTTGAAAAACTATTCTCCACCGATAAGGCACCAGCTATGTCCGCAGTCTGCATTAGAATTTCACCATCAATGCATGCTTTGATTGCAAAAGCAGTTGACACTTGGGTACCATTAATAAGACTTAAACCTTCTTTAGGTTGCAAAACCAATGGTTTGACTCTTGACTTTTTTAGTGCCGTCGCCGTCGCCATTAGCTTACCTTTATAATAGACCTTACCCTCGCCTATAAGGGCCAATGCCATATGACCAAGTGGCGCGAGGTCTCCACTTGCACCGACTGAACCTTTGTTGGGAATGACTGGAATGATATCATTATTGATGAACTGAATTATCTTTTTCACTAGTCCAAGACTGACACCACTGTAGCCTTTTGCATAGGTTAAGAGTTTAAGAAAGAGAATGGTCCTGACCATACCAGCATCGATTGGACTTCCTATCCCAGATGCATGGCTCTTTACAAGATTTACCTGCAACTGCTTTTGGTCTACCGCGCTAATTGAAATGTTACTCAGCTTACCAAAACCTGTGTTGACACCATATATGGTTTCCTCTTGTTCTAATAGGGAAGAAAGATTTCGGTATGAACTCTTTATATTGTTCTCAGATTTTTTCGTGAGAGATACTTTTACAGGGCCATTGAAGAACGGAGCAAATTCTTGATAGGTAAACTTCTTAGTTGAAACAAGTAAGGTATCCATCGATGAATTTATGGGAATAGATCAATTCATTCCAAAGACAGAAAAATATTATCGTATGGAATCGACTTGAGAGAATGTATTCATTTCAACAGGCAGTGATTGGCTTAGGATATTACCATAGCGCTTAAGGACGATACGATTATCAAGACAAACGAACTTACCTGAGTCATAGCTCGTACGAATTAGGCGACCAAATCCTTGCCTGAAACGTATGGCAGTCTCTGGTAAACTATAATCAATAAAACTATTACCACCCATCTTATTGACATAATCAGAATATGACCTTACCAATGGCTCACTAGGGACATCAAAAGGAAGCTTGACAAGTACAAGGATCTCCAAGAGATCACCAGGGAGGTCAACTCCCTCCCAGAAACTGTTGGTACCAAACAGTATTCCATTTGATGTTTGATGCATACCCTTAATGATGGATGGCCTAGAAGCACCCCTTACTTGTGCAAATAGTGGAAGATCCCTACCACCTGGTAAAGACCTCATGTACTTTGAAGTGTCGGTTAGAGTTCTTACGGAGGTGAATAAGACCATAATTCTTTTGTCAAATAGCTTATGTAAGTGATAAATGACATCTCCAATACCATTGGGAGAATTTGATAGTTCCTTTGACCCCCCATACTGATAATAAGTTACCTGTTCATTATAGTAAAAAGGGCTTAGGAACTCTTTGGCCAAAACACTGCCATGATCATCAAGGCCTACTCTACGTAAAAAATAATCAAAAGAATTTTGGACCTTTAAAGTCGCTGAGGTCAAGACACAACTATTTATCTTTTCAAAGAATGTTCTTCTAAGTGCGTCTGAGACATCTATCATGGATGCATGAAGTGAAATGATAAGATGATCACTCCCACTAGACCTTCTTCTGTACTCACCCTCGATCCAGTAAACCCACTCAGGATCCTGATTTTCAGTCAGTGTGACCAAGGTATCCATCAAACCTGAGATTGTATCAAGCCCTCTATCCAATGCTGAATGCAAGATAGGATATTCTGTGCGTTTATTATCCATCTCCAGGACAATTTTTTGAATTCTATTCATGCGAGATAGTATTTGCTCAAGAACTGATTTCATTTCCTGGATCTCTCTATCTATTGGTGCGTGAACCTTATTTATGTTGCCAAAGATAGGTTGGTCTTGGTATGTATTTTCAGGATTGAATCTATTCTCATTCTCCAAGGTTAACGCCTTCATCAATTTCTCTAAACATGATTTTGCATGGATCACAGTATCTTTTAATAGATCACGCTCATCACCGATCTCTGAATTGATGTCACTGATAGATTGGATTATATTATTCCAACGAGCTGAACGCGGAAATGATGGGTCCACAGTCTGTAAATGATAGTTGACCTGCTGCTCATCCCACTCTACCTTGAATTGATCATATGCAGATTTTATTAGGTTGTGTGCCTCATCAATGACCACGGAACCATATTCTGGGAGTAATCCTTTTTGTGCAACATCTGTCATTAACAATGAATGGTTGACAACTATTATTTGCGCCTGGAAAGTTGCCCGTTTCAATCTTCCATAATAGCATCCATCATTTCGATTGCATATTTCACCTGTACAGTAACCTGAATCACTAGAGATCATTGATTTAAGCCATGACCTTCTAGCATTAAAAAATCCAGCACACTCTCCAAGGTCTCCAGTTTTTGTCCAATGCATCCAAAACATGATAGGGATCAGAGCCTCAAGGTCAACTGGGTCTAAGGTTCTTGAGTCAGATATCAGCCAGTTAAACCGTGTCTTACAAATATAATTTCTTCTACCTTTTAACATTACAGCATTCAGTGGAACGTCCAAGGCCTCTGCCAATATCGGAAGATCTTTATGAAACAGCTGATCCTGAAGATGTTTTGTGTGGCATGCAATCAAGGTAGGTCCATCCTCTTCATGATTAAATGATTTTCTTATTGCACCAAACAGATATGCCATAGACTTTCCTAACCCTGTACCTGCTTCAATAACCCCCTTTGTATGATCGTCGTTCATTATATCATCAACCATTTGAGCGTATCTATTTTGGTTTGGTCGGCTTTCAAAGTTGGGATGACTTTGAGATAATAAACCATCATTCCCAAATACCTGCTCAGATGAGATATTTTGAATATCATTTTTTCCAATATGACTGTATGTATTTGGTCTAGATATTCTTGGCTCATCAAATTCCAATAGACCTGAACTCAAGTCACCCATCTTGGTAAGTTCATTTCCCAGGTTCACATACAATGTTTGATTGGGAATGGAGGACCCTTTTATCATAGAATTTACTTTTGAGATCACCTTTAGAGGATACTTTGAGACCTCAGTGATCAACTCTAAAAATATCAGACCGGTGTTTTCCGTATCTTTTTCAGCGCGGTGCGCACCTTTTGAAGATAATCCAAAATATTCAGAAAGAGCGCTAAGATTAAAAACTGGTTGGTCAAAAAATACACTTCGCGCAAGTTGGAGTGTGTCATACTGAGCATTATTGACCATATCCCTCCCTAAACGCTTGCAAAGTTGAGATAAGAAATTCTGGTCAAAGTGTATATTATGGGCAACAAGTGGATGGTCACCAATAAAAGATAGTAGGTCATCAATAATCAATTCCTCAGATGGGGATGATCTCACCATCGAATCTGATATTCCAGTGATCTCAGTAATAATAGCAGGAATACTCATTTCAGGATTAACAAGTTCTACATATCGATCGGTTATCTCACCATCAACGAATTTTATGGCCGCGACTTCTATGATCCGGTCATTGTGATGATCAAGGCCTGTTGTCTCAAAATCAAATGCAATGAAGCAAGATAGGTCTAGTTTTTGTAGAAGTTCTTTTCTTTCCATGATGCTCAACCTGTTTTATGAAAAGAGAATTTTAAAATAGAACATTGGATTTGATAGATCATCTCGAGCTATTTCATTTGATAGCATACCCGAAATAATCTCTTGGACCTCATCACTTCTTGAAGCTCGTTTAATGACAAAATTCAACAAAAAACTATAACGAGCTAGTTTTTGAAGTTTGGTACTTGTACCAAGTTCTCCACCTAGTTCTTCCCAAACCAGCTTATCGTACTCCTGAAATATACTCTCATTGAATTGACCCATATTGTGTGCCTTTTTTGCAATTTGAATTGCATATTTAGCAGAGAACATTGCGTTACCAATTCCCTCACCAGTGAAAGGGTCAACTAGGCCTGCTGCATCACCAAGAAGCATAAAACCATCTCCGTGATTTTTCCTATGTATACTGCCCATTGGCAAGTTCCACCCTATGGGCTTTTCTAGAGGCCTTGCATTCTTAAAACGTTCTTTGAAATAATCAGATCTGGTGATCTCATCTAAGATATCACCAAGTGAGCGGTCTTCCTTTTTAGCATCATCCTTGCTTAACCCCAGGCCAATATTCGCTCTACCATCTCCCGCAGGAAAAAGCCAGAAATACCCAGGCTTGACCTCGCTTACGTAGTGAAGCTCAATCTGGTCTGTGAGGCCCTCGATTCCCTCATAATAGCATCTGATAGCAATAGCGGTGTTCTTCATGTCCATCTTGTATAAACCAAGTTTTCGAGCTATTATTGAATTAGGGCCATCGCAGCCCATAACAATTGGAGCAGAGATAATCTCCTCTTTCCCTTCACTATCAGTGCCTCTAACACCTGAGATCATATCATCATCATAGGTTAGATCATTAACTGTAAAACCTTCCCTAGTATCGCAAACTTGGTCTGCTCTTTGGAATAGATAGTGATCAAATATTTGCCTTGGTATAACGTAGCCTTTGGTTATGTGACGACTATTTTGACTATCTTTCAGGTGAATGTCAAATTGGTCATGACTAGGGCTACCAAACGTGATCCTATTGATCTCTGACCCATCCAATTCTTCGATACCATCAATGAGGCCAAGCTCCCTTAAGATACGAACTGTTTTCCCAGACAGAGCATCCCCGCATACTTTATCTCTTGGGAACGTTGCTTTATCGACTAAAATGGATCTAAGGCCTTGCTTATGAGCATACAATGCCGCCGTTGTTCCAGCCGGGCCTGCACCAACGATTATCACATCATACATTTCAATCTTCTTCTAGAAAATCAACACCAAATGATGGATGTACTATACCATATCTAAAATAATTAATGGTACGCAATAGAAAGAATAATATGCCAAGTGGTATGAGAAACCATGCTGCTCGTACACACAAGAACATTGCAAAAGTGAAGATCGGATAGAATCTGGCTCTCTGAAGGTGCCTTACGTGGTCCGGCCAAATAAGTGCAATGAGGGGAAATGGAATAGACACTGCGGCTGAGGTGCTAGCAACAGGATCTTCTAAAAGAATACCAGACAACATAGCCAACACCATGAGCCCAACAGATATAGATAGATATCTTATATTATTTTCCCAATTGAAATTATTCCAAGTGCCTTTGTCCTCTTCCAACTCTAATATGAACTGAAAAACCAATAAGCAGGATAGAAATGAGAGAACATAGGGCACTATTGATAGCACACTATAAACCAGGTATACGCTTAGGACAAAAGATTCAAGTTTCCCTTCAGATATTCCTTCGATCAAGCCTAGGTCTATCCATCCAAAAAACAAAAGAATGATTCCAACAGCGGAGTGAATGAGAATCTCCCTTACATTCAATCTTTTTGTACCAACGGTCCATATCTTTTTAGGATTAAGGATAGCAATGAATATGACTGAAACCACCATGAGTTTTATCAGACCGATCATCCAGCCATCCCAAGCCCAATATACATACCTATCTTCAATGTCCATCGATAGAACGATACCTGCGACCGTGAGGGTCCAAATTGAAAAAAGCTGGATCCAACCTTGAGAGTCAATTCTCTCCCCAACAGGAGAGAAATAATGTCTCCATCTCTTATAAGATTCAGAATCAATAGGTATTATTTTTCCAACCAACATGAGATCAGCCTATGATGGCACTACCTGTGATGGTCTCTATTAACTCATTCAAAAGAATAAATCCTGCTACTCCGGCTGCAATGACACAGAGAACAGTTACGATCAATCTATTTTTTTCAGAGTCTAGGGCCTCACCTCCAAACTCTGATAAGAATGATGGTACTCCCCACCTTACCAAAATAAAAATGGCGGTCATCATTCCACCAAATGGTAGCATATACTTTGATGAGAGGTTATCCATTACATCGAAGAATGTCTCTCCTAAATAATGCTGGAAAGAACTTCCGAAGTATTCGGCAATGTTGATCCCTCCTCCCATTGAAAAAGAACAAAAAACACCAACTATGGTTATAACAGCACCAAATTGAATGGTCGCTCTATTCCTTGACCACCCTTTCTGATCGATGAAATATGCTGTTACAACTTCGAGTATTGAAATAGCAGATGTAAGTGCAGCCATGAACAATAATGAAAAGAAAAGCGTTCCCCAAACAGCTCCATAGGCTAGCTGAGGAAATATTGAGGGTAGAATATAAAAGATCAATCCTGGACCTCCTGCAGGATCTGCTCCTGCTGCGAATACGCTTGTGAAAATAGCGGTACCAGCTAACAGAGCAATTGCAGTATCAAGAAGAATAACCCACAAAGCTGAATTCAATAGGTTCTGCTCTTTGCCTAAATAACTTCCATATGTGATCATGGTCCCCATTCCCAAACTGAGTGTGAAAAATGAGTGCCCCAGAGCCAATACAATCGCAGAGGCAGTTAGCTCATCAAATCTTGGTAAGAACAAAAACTTTAGACCCTCAACTCCACCAGGTAAGGTCAGTCCCCTGATCGCAAGGACGAAGAGTAGAATAATAATAATAGGCATCATGACCTTTGACCAATTTTCAATACCATCTTTGACACCATTGACAATAACATATACGCAAAGTGCCATAAAAACCACCTGAAATAGAATAGGACTCCATGTAGAACCAATAAAGGACACAAAAAGATTCTTTGCCACTTCTGGCTCACTGCTCAAAGCCTCAAAACCACCCGAAATGGAGATGAATATATACTTCAGGATCCAACCACCCACCACTCCATAGAATGAAAGTATCACAAATGCTGAGGCTACACCAAGAAAACCAACCCCCTTCCAGTTTGAGGAAGGTGCTAACTTTTCAAAAGCTCCTACTGGGCTTAGCTGCGTACTTCTACCAATTGCAAACTCGGCAATGACTATGGTCAAACCTACGACAAGTATGCATAAGAGATACACCAGGGTGAATGCGGCACCACCATTCTCACCAGCGATATAGGGAAATTTCCAAATATTTCCTATCCCAACCGCTGAACCTGATGCTGCTAGAATAAATCCTAGCTTTGAGCCCCATTGTTCTCTATTCTGCATAATGTTTTCCTTTACTATTTTCTTTTTCTAACGGACTTTCCATTAGATCATCAAATGAATGGAGGTGTGCATCAACTATGGCATCGATCATGGCATAAATGTAAATGATGCCCATCCACCAAGCGAATTTATTTCTTTTTTCTAAATATCTATGCCTATTCAATGGAGAATCATTATTATAGTTTCGATATTTTTTAAGATTATCTTGCCAAGAAATGAATGCACTGGCCTCCAAGCCGATGACCAATGCGGACTTGACCCACTTACCATTATATGCCTGTCCCATCCCAGGAATCAATGAAAAGATAAACGCCTTCTTTGAATCCTTTATTTTGACATCCAATGAGTCTTGCGATGCCAACACTGTTGATATCAATAAAAAGGTAACAGCCATCCAATGCCTAATTGGTGTCATTTAGCGGCAATACATTCTATCTCAATGAGAGCACCCAATGGTAATTCGGATACCTCCACGGTAGACCTTGCAGGATAATCTATACCTACGAAAAAGTTCTCAAATGCTCCATTCACCGATGGGAAGTCATTTAGATCTTTAACGAATACAGTCAGCTTTACAATAGCAGCCTTATCAAGATTCACTGATCTAAGGATTGCTTCGATATTTAAAAGTGTCCGCTCTGCCTGCGCATCTATCCCTCCATCTACCATATCACCCGTATCAGGGTCAATTCCTATTTGTCCACTTGTAAAGACTAGCCCATCAGTCTCTATACCCTGATTGTAGGTGCCGATAGCTTTTGGAGCATTTGGTGGATTGATCGATCTTCTCATTTCACTATTCAAATGTGTTTCCTAGACAAATGCAAGCAAGGCCAATATCAGGATCAAGCTCACGATATGCATTCCCATCAAACTCCCTCAAGAAGAATTCTCCTGCAACACCAACGGTTGTTTCAAATAAATGACCGCCGAATGTTTTCATTTGATGATCAGAGAGTACGACGTGGGCATGTATGAATGGATCTCCATCTTTCAGAGAAACATTACCTTCAAAACTCAATAATTCTAAAATTTCAGGATATTCTTTTTTAATGTATTCCTTCTCTGGTAGGTCGTATGCACCAATCTCTGTTTTCTTGACCGCACCTATCCCAGATAATTTTGCATTTCTAATTCCTCTTTCCTTACAAAACCCGGTCAGCGTTTCTATAACCTTTTCATCTTTGGCAATATTGATAAAATAATCTTTTTCAACTTTTTCGTACTGCAACCTGCTACCTATTCAGTGTCTCATTAATTAATTTTTTCATAGAGGATATTGCATCATCAATGGCACTGTTATCTTTCCCACCAGCAGTAGCAAGGTGAGGCTTCCCTCCACCTCCTCCACCCATGAGACCTCCTACTGTTTTAGCAATCTCACCGGCAAGTACTCCCTCCTCATTGAGATTCTTCGATACGACTACCACTGCCATTGGTTTTTCTTCACCCTCTGCAAATATTATGGCCACTCCACTCGGTAATCTGTTGAAAATGGTATCTCCCAGAATTTTCAGATCGTCGATGCTTGATACTTGAGTTTTCATAACAAGCATCTTGTGCTTACCAACAGTCTCAAACTTGTCCATGATCTTGGAATCTAAGTTTTCATTCTCTGGTCTTTTTTTTAGTTTTTTTTCAAGTTCTTTTTTATCCTTGAATAGACTCTCTATACGTTCTACCATGCCACTGGGAGAAGTATTCAAAAGTGATTGAAGCTCATTTAAAACACCAGAGTCGGCCTGCATTTGCTCTATGGCTTGTTTTCCAGTAACTGCTACAATCCTGCGAACCCCTGATGACAAGGATGACTCCTCAGTTATCTTGAATGAACCAATATCACCGGTCCTGTCCACATGGGTACCACCACACAATTCTAATGAATAGTCACCCACCTTGACCACTCTGACCTCTTCACCATATTTCTCACCAAACAAAGCCTCTGCCCCTGATTTCTTTGCATCATCAAAACCTTGAATCGTAACATCAACCTCAGTATTGAACAGTATCTGTTCATTGACCATCCTCTCTATTGCAATGATCTCTTCATTTGAGATCTTTTCAAAGTGAGTTAGGTCAAAACGAAGGTACTCAGGATGAACGAGGGACCCAGCTTGATTCACATGATCGCCAAGTACTTTTTTTAGTGCCTTATGCATTAAATGAGTGGCAGTGTGATTATTCTTCACAGATCTCCTATGCTGAGTATCTACAATACATTCAAGCGTCTCTTCCATCTCACCTAGCACTCCATCACAGATATGGACAAACATTTCATTATCTTTTCTAACATCTAGAACCTTTAACTCTCCACTTGAACCTTTTATCACACCAACATCACCAACCTGTCCTCCTGACTCAGCATAGAAAGGCGTTTTGTCAAGCACCAGCAATAATTTATCCTCAACATTGGCGTGTTTTCTTATCCTTGATTCAGTTTGGTGCGTTGAGTAACCGACGAATTCAGAGTCTGAACCCAAAGTGATATCGACCCAATCAACCTCATTCGAATCATCAATGAATTTCCCAGCTTCTTTTGCCTTTTTCTTTTGTTCAGTCATCAATTCATTGAACCTTGCTTCATCAACTGTCAACTCTCTTTCCCTGGCCAATAGCTGAGTAAGATCAAGTGGGAAACCATACGTATCATAGAGTTTGAAGGCATCAGACCCACTAACAGTTTTTCCACTTCCGATATTGGACATGATCTTCTCAAAATGGTTCAGTCCTCTGTCTAGTGTGTGGCTAAAGGACTCTTCCTCTGAATGAATGACCTTTTCAATATGCGATTTTCTGTCTAATACCTCTGGATATAATTCTCCCATCATTTCAGCCATTACATCAACCATTTTGAATAAAAATGGAGTCTCAAGTCCTATGCGTCTACCAAATCGTGTAGCTCTTCTGAGAATGCGTCTAAGGACATATCCTCGTCCATCGTTTGAAGGAAGAGCACCATCAGCTATGGAAAAACATAACATTCTCAAGTGATCTGCTATGACACGGTGAGGAATAGGATCTTTTTCATATGAGGAACCTGCAATCGCTTGAATCCTCTCAATGATGGGTGAAAAAAGATCTGAGTCATAATTGCTGGTCTTCCCCTGTAAAACAGCAGCAATTCTCTCTAGACCTGCGCCAGTATCTACGTGTTTTGCAGGAAGATCTTCAAGACTACCATCTGGAAGACGATTGCTTTGAATGAAAACAAGATTCCACAACTCCCAATACTGGTCGGACGAGTTAACTCCAGATGGTTCCTGCTCATCTAGATCTTCACCGACAAAATAATGTATCTCTGAACAGGGTCCACAAGGTCCAGTCTCACCCATTTCCCAAAAATTGTCTCTTTTACCACACCTGATCACTCTAGATGGGTCGATATCAGTCACCTCGGTCCACAGGTCAAATGCTTCATCATCTTCCTCGTATACCGTGGCCCATAATCGCTGTTTGTCTAGGTTCCACTCATTGGTAAACAAGTCCCAAGCCCATTCTATGGCTTCCTTCTTGTAATAATCACCGAATGACCAATTCCCAAGCATCTCGAAAAAGGTATGGTGAAATGTATCCACGCCCACCTCTTCAAGGTCATTATGTTTGCCGGAGACCCTAATGCATTTTTGGCTGTTGACGGCTCTTGGATGACTGGCTTGTACCTGATCTAGAAATATTGGCTTGAACTGATTCATGCCCGCATTGGTAAATAGTAATGTTGGGTCATCTATTGGAACAACCGGAGAGCTACGAACAAATTTGTGCTCCTTGTTCTCAAAATATTGGATGAATGACTGTCTTATTTCTTTAGATCTCATAGCTAAAAGGAAAAACTTGTCTCTACACTTGTCATGTTGACCATTTCTCCTTTATCCAATACATCACCGTCGCCATTCATATCCTGAAATGTTCGACGAAACACATAGGTCAGGACCATTCCATTGCCAAGCTTAAGACCTACATTATATCCCATGATGGTAGATTCAGAATACTCAAAATCAAATGGGTTTGGAACATTTCTCTGCTGGTAAAACCAAGATGCCTTCTCAATTTTACTGATCGCTTTTTTTAACCTTAGTATGGTGGTAAAACTCTGGTTAGAGGCTTCTTGAAAACTATTGCTATCAGAGTCGTATTGTTCACCACTGAGATTTTGAAAAGCCATTGTAGCATCAAAGAGACTACCCAGTCCAATACTTAACGATGAATAGTAACCACTCTGCTTACCGTAGGTGCCCAACTTCTGATCTTTTGTGACTATGGTCCCCTGATTTCCGTTTATGCTCTGGAATGTCGCCCGCTCTACCTCATAAGACCTATCAAAATATCCAAATTCAAAATTACCCTTTGGTACCATCCTCAGTTCAAAGTTGAATTTTGCTGGACCAAACTTAGCAGAAAGACCAAATGGTATGATTCCATAGCCTGCAGATATTAAGTTACCCGTGGTATCACTTGGGTCAATTGTATTACCCAATAAGGCAGCATATTGTGAATAGGCGTCCAGAGTAACAGGACCTCCTCTCATGATTGGCATTCCAAGGTCAATGGAAAAAGCATTGAATGACTCTGATTCTTCCTTGATATTGATAGGTTCTGGCTTGGTCTCTACTCCATCTGGGTCAATCACAATTCCCCAAAGCGGGTAGGTAAAACTTGAATCTGTCCAACCATCTCCGTCGACATCAAATTCATTGATGGTATCGTTGTCTGCCCATCCATCACCGTCCGTATCTATCCACCAAGCATCATTAGAAGGAAAATCATCAACCAGGTCTGGGCGACCATCTCCATCTCTATCACGAAGACCAAGATATTGATTTCTATCACCAACCCAAGACACACCAACGGTGATCCCGTAATCGACCGGGGCAGATAGCCTGACACCGGCTAGTCCCATGTTCTCCTTGAAATCATTTGTAAAGCCATGAATGTTGACACCGAAGGCTTTTGTCCTGAATTCCATTCCCACCTTTCTAACCTGTGGATAAAGCAAGGTATTTGTATAGCGATTGACAAGTATACCATATCCCATTGTCACATTATCCAAGGCACCAATCTTAAAATAATTCTTATCCCATCTACTTCCGTATTTGATATAATAAATTTTATCAATGATGGTATTCTTTACTTTTTCACCAGAAGAAAAGTCCCAGTCGTCATCGTGGATGTTACCATCTTGGTCAATGTATAATACCATATCAAATGCCACGGATAACTTCCCAAAGGGTAAAACAGGACGAAGAGCGATCTGGTTCCATATCTTCCCATCTATGGTCACGGCCCCAAAGGCACCTTGGACAGAGGTATTCGACCCAGTGCCCTCAATGTCCAGTGACTCTGATTGACCAAATATCGATCCAAATAAAATTAGAGCGAACATTAATATGGATTTAAATTTCATATATTGAGAGTATTAAGTTTATAAAATTACCGTACGCGTACAAACCGAACAAAGCCTAATTAATAAACTTGAGCCAGTAAGAAAAATATCTATCATGCAAATGAATCTAACAAAATATCGCTCTATCCCATGCCTCTTATTTCTGTTATCACTAATTTATCCAGAAGACATAACCCTTCAGTCAATTGAAATAGAATCCAAATCCAATGGAATAATCGTTACTGTAACCATGGATTCATCCCTTGGAAAGAATGATATCACTGCATGGCAGGCAAATTCCGGATGGTTTTATATAACCTTGTATAGAGCAAAGGGCGATACTCTAGATCTTGGAAATAAGAGATTGAATAATACAGTCCTGGACTATCAAGTCATTCAGGGAGATGAATCGTTTCAAATAGGCTTGAGACTTAGAAGGAATATTGAATTTCACGAATTCTCATTCGTTGATGAAAATACTCTTTCCATCTCACTACGGTACTCAACTGAATATTTCTCAACATTGGACTCAGCAAAGGGCATACATTCTCGCGAGATGAGAAATGGTATTTCAGATGGACTTAGGAAATGGCTATACCTGGCAGGCTCAGGGATGATCGTTGCAGGATCTGTCAAAGGCAAAGATCTGAGTTCAAATACTCAAATACAAATAGGTATCACCACGATGATCGCCACCTTCATCATTGATAAAATGTGGAGAATACAGTGAAAGAGGCACTAGTTTACTTTTCTTTGTTCTGGGCATTTTCATTTATAATTCTTGGCTTGTATCTACGCTATAAATATAAAGATAGACTTGATGACCTTGATCAATAGTTTAATATATGCATTACTGACTTTTTCAATTTTATCTGGATCCTCCATCTCGGTTCGCAAATCTTATGAGACCCTTAAGAATAGAACTTCAATCACCCACGCTACACCACATATAAATAACTTGATAAGAAATGGTGTAGAATATTTAAGCGAGAATGATAAGAAAGACCTACAGCAAATAGGTCTTGAGATAAAAAATAATATGGTCACTCTGATAAATCCTGCCCTAGACAAAACCCACGACACCGAGCATTTCAGGTTTTTTTATACCCTCCAAGATAATGATGCTGTAGAAGATGAAGAATATGTCATCAATATGGGAATGATATTTGAGGAGGTATGGTCATTCCACATCGACTCGATGGGGTTTGACCATCCACCACTGAATTCCAGTGGTCTCTATGAAGTAAGAATAGAGAATCTGCCATCCTTCTACTTTGGCTACGCGGTTGCAATGGGCAATGGAGCCTCTTGCCAAAGCTATATAAAAATGCGCAACTCATACTCTTCATCACAGTTCAGTGAACATTCAGAAGAAGAGAACATTCAAGTCACTGCTGTTCACGAGTTCTTTCATGCCATTCAATTTGATTATAACTGCTATGCGCTTGACCAGAGCCTATGGTTTCTCGAAGCAACCGCAGTCTGGAGTGA
>CEVW01028229.1_pt1 | contig 20180 bp, 22 predicted proteins | sample 427061 | NCBI WGS metagenome assembly CEVW01 (sample SAMEA2623774, study PRJEB7988) | marine metagenome | biome: marine biome (ENVO:00000447); feature: surface water layer (ENVO:00002042); material: "saline water (ENVO:00002010), including plankton (ENVO:xxxxxxxx)" | depth 5 m
TTAGGATCCTCAAGTTTGTCTTGTCGATGCCTCGCTCCACATTCTTTGCAATCCACCAAAGGGTCAGAGAAGTTAGTTAGATGTCCGGATGCTTCCCATACTGCTGGCGGGGAAAGAATGGATGCGTCTAAACCAACAACATCGTGGCGGAGTTGCACCATAGTTCGCCACCATTGATCTTTCACATTTCGTAAGAGTTGTACACCTATTGGGCCGTAATCGTAAGTTGATCTAAATCCGCCATATATTTCTGCTGATTGAAAAATAAAGCCGCGGCGTTTTGAGAGGTTGACTACTTTCTCAAAAAGTGTTTCATCGTTTGTAACCATATGTATCAAGGTTACCTTGCCTGTCTGGTCGGAAGGGGCTGTTCGCCGTCATAATGCAATTACGGTTTCAATAGTTAGTGGATGGGAAGAATGACTGAGTCGAAATCAGTTTTAGTTAAGCGTGGGCTCGCTTGGGCTATTGATAGTTTTTTAGTGCTGTTTCTTATCTCTGTGGTGGTGATTTTTACTGCGGAACGGTATGACGTTCCAGATAGCTGGAGCGAAAAAGAAGCTTGTAGTCAATTTTCTGATTCATCCGACAATTGTCTTGTTGTTTTAGACGAAGCATTAGTTTTTGATCTTGGTGTTAAATCTCCAATTTTTTGGATTCCTTTTTTTGGTTTATTAGCAAATTTTGTCGTTTTGACGGGTTTGACTGGTTTCAGTATCGGGAAGCTTATTTGTGGTATTCGAGTTATTAACCGAGGTAGTCAGAAGCTTCCAGGTTTGACTGCTGCGGCTGGGCGGACACTGCCTTGGATCTTGGTCACAGCCTTTCCTCAAATCGGTCTAGGTTTACTCTTCGTAGAGATAGGTCTCGTAGTTGGTTCTTCTGACAGGAGACGCTTGGGTGACCGCATCGCTGGCACATTAGTTATTAGCCGATCAACGAGCCAGGACAATTAGAGCGTTGGTAGCGAAAATGCTAGACATGGTGCAGGAATACTACTAAGTTACCAACCAGTAACTTAGTGCTCTTTAGAAATGGCGATCTCTTGAAATCCTCAATAACTACAATCTTCATACTTCTTATCTGCTTGTCTTGTAGCGGTGGTAGCGGGAATGCATCCTCTGAAGAAACAATTGCTGGTATTCAGGGTGGCCAACAAGTGGTTAGTCAAGAAATAATCGACGCCGCAGAAGCCCAAAGAGAGAACAAGAGTGAGACCATCGAAGAAATTGCAGAGGAAGTAGGTGTGCTTTCTGTTGAAGAGGTAGAAGTTGAAGAACTCGTCACTGAAATAGAAGAAGAAGTTGAAGAAGAAATAGACGTTGCCACCGCAGAAGAGGACCCGCTAGAAGGAATCCTGAACGCTTTGTCTGTTTTCACCACATGCATAGAGGACGAAGGATTTGAATTCGTTGGTGTTCCTGGTCAACCCGGCCCAGACGGTCAAGTTCTTAATCCCGAGGATATAGAACCGGGTTACATCGAAGCACTGCAAAAATGTGCGACTGAAAGCAACATTCTTGAATCGTTTCAAACCTATTCGGACGCTCAAGCTAATTTAACTACTGAACAAATCGCTGAAATCAACTTTGGCATACCGGTCTTTCAAGAATGCATGGAACGCCTCGGTTGGGAGGTTCAAGAACCTGTCCCCAACGAGCGTGGCCTACTTGAATTTGGTCAAAATGGAACCGGACTCACCCCACCTGAAGGCACAGAAGCTCTTGATCCTGAAGATATCGGCTCATGTCGTAGCGAAGCCCAGGCTTATACAGCAGAAAACTATGTGACCGAGGAAGAGTAACTGTCCCAATGAATAAAAAATTGTTATGGATATTGAGCGCTATCGGAGGAGTTGCTGTTCTTCTTGTAGGTCTGTTCGTCTGGCCAGGTCTTGGCGACGACAACGATTCTTCTTCGACCGTAAGTGATGGACCAACTTATGTTGTTGCTCCGGTTGAACTGAGAACACTCTCCGATGAAATAACTGTACGTGGCGAGATTCGCAGAGATGAGCTTCAGCGAATTACTTCAGGAGTTGATGGACAGGTAAGTTCTGTCCTTGTTGATGATGGCGACACAATAAACACTGGGGACGTTCTTTATGCCATTGATGGTCGCGCTGCCGTTGCAGTAGACGGAGAATTCTCGTTCTTTCGCCGACTAGACGTCGGATCCGACGGTCCAGACGTACTCCAACTTGAAACAATTCTTTCTTCCGAAGGTTACGACGTCGGGGTTGTTGATCAGCTCTACACCGAGTCAACTCGGGCGGGGCTTCGAGAGTGGCAAATTGATCGTGGGTATGGCGGCGCTAGTCCTGAGCCGAATGAGAACATCGTCGTTTCACTCAGCTCTAACTCCGCTGGATACACCATCGGAGCGAAAAATACAGTATCTATCGAACTTCAACCAAGTGTCCCGAATCAGGAATTGACTTCTGGTACTAACAGATTAGAAACAGAAGAAACCCGATATGTAAAAAGAGAGAGCCGAAATCAATTCTTTAGAACAGCAAACCTTGCTTTAGAAAACAATGGCCCGGTTGTTCAGTCAGACAGACCAGAGGTTGAAGTAACAGTAAGCCCATCATCTGTCGTTGAAGGAGGGACCGCCACCTTTACCTTTACTTCCGATATCGCTATGCCCGATGACACCGTTGTTGAGTACATCGTCACAGGATCTGCTACAGCGGATGACGACTATGAAGACGATCCGTTAGATGGAAGTTTTGTCTTTCCTCAAGGTGCAACAAGTTACACACTTGATATCGCAACATTGACTGATGATGTAATAGAAAATGTTGAAGACTTAACCATTGAAGTCGGAAATGGGTTTGTCATCAACGAAGATGACGCCTACATACCTGGCCCACTCAACGAAGCAACGCTTGAAATCACTAGCCCTGCTGGTGACTTTCAAACTATTGAAGTGAGAGCTACCACTGTTTCTACTCCTGAGGGAGGGAATCTCTCTTTTGAATTTGAAACGGATCTCGTGCGAAATGAGGAAACCACAATCACTTTTTCTGTCTGGGGAACCGCAACAAGCGGATCCGACTATTTTGCCGAAGATCTTGAAGTTGACCTTCCCGCCAATGCGGAAACTGTCACAGTGACCTTTCAGACTCGAGATGATAAATGGGTGGAGCGAGATGAGACTCTTTGGGTAACTATCACCTTAAACCCCGATGAGGATTATGTAATTGGGGCTCAAGAATCTTCTTCAGGGATAATCGAATCAAACGATATGCCGGAATTAACTATTGAGGGTGGCGGAAACGTTGGAGAAGGCGGGAACGCCCAGTTCACAATAAAAGCAGACCAGCCAGTAGTTGAAGACACCTCAATCAACTATCAGTTACGGGGAAGCGCTTCGCCCGGTTCAGACTATAAAGAACTCCCCGGCACAGTCATAATGCTTGCCGGAGAGAGCGAAGTTACCGTTCAAATTGAGACTATAGACGATGACGTAATTTTTCTTCCCGGAGACATGGTCGTAGCTTCTTGGCCAGCACGAATCGGAACGGTCTCAGTTGATGACGGAGAATTCATTCTTCTTGGTCAGCAAGTTCTTACTCTGACAGAACCCGATTTCACGATCACTTTGACGTTGAATGCAACAGACCGCGGAAATCTTGAAGTCGGAATGGCAGTAGAAGTTGAACTGCAAGCAAGCGACCAAGATGCCGTTCCAGGAGTCATCATTGAGTTAGATGAAACAGCAACAGTGAGCGGTGACGGGTCCGAACGATATGAAGGGGTAATAGAAACCTCAGAGGCTCTTGATGCAGTTGATGGCGCAAACGTAAACGTTGACGTTACCCGTGAAGAAAAGATTGATGTAATAACTGTCCCGGTTGCTGCAGTTCTTCAAGACGGGCAAGGAAACGACGTTGTTAGAGTCGTATTAAGCGATGGAACAACAACTCAGGTAAGAGTAGAAGTTGGACTTTCCGAAGGAGCTTTCGTGGAGATCACAGAAGGGCTTACCGGCAGTGAACTAGTTCTGGTGGAAACGTAATGGACTCAACTGGGTTAAAAGATCCCAACCCGGTAAATTCCCACCAGACGCAGCTCTTCAGTTTAAATAACGTCTACCGAATTTATGGTGAAGAACCAGTAGCTGTTCATGCTTTGGATGGAGTTTCTTTAGATATCCACTCCGGTGACTTTATGGCAATAATCGGTCCTTCAGGATCAGGAAAATCAACGTTACTTGGACTTCTTGGTTGTCTCGATTTACCTTCCCGCGGATCAATAAAAGTTTCTGGCACGGAAGTTACCGAGTTAGACGATGGAGCACGTTCTAAGTTGCGGGGCGACTCTATCGGATTTGTTTTCCAACAATTTCACCTCATTCCTCATCTAACAGCCTTAGGGAACGTAGCAACCGCCCTTCTCTATCGTGATTTGAGTAAAAGTGAAATAAATCAGCGCGCATTACAGGCCCTTGACACCGTTGGTCTGGCCGAACGTCATGATCACCGACCAGTTCAAATGTCTGGAGGGGAACAACAACGAGTTGCCTTAGCGCGGGCAATAGTTACTGATCCGCTCATGATTCTCGCTGACGAACCAACGGGCGCTCTTGACACGAAAAATGCAAAAATGGTGATGGATATCTTCAAGAATCTTCAAGGTCAGAACCGTGCAGTTGTTCTCGTAACCCACGATCTTGAAATAGCTGAACAGATGGACCGAGTTGTTTCTATGCGAGATGGAAAAATCATTGCAGATGATTTACGTGCCGAACGCAAACAGTCATTACAAGATACTTTTTGGGAATCCGGTAGCGGTTCCAAACTCGAGTAGCTATGAACTGGTTTCGCGAGATACTCAATGTCGCAATTAGCGGCTTAACGGCAAGAAAAGTCCGCACTTTGCTTATCATGCTTGGCCCAGTGTTAGGTGCAGCAGGAATTGTTGCTGCCGTTGGGTTGAACGAATCCGCAAAAGGCGATGTACGTCAGACTCTAGAAAGACTTGGCACGAACTTGATTGTTGCTTCTGCAGATGGATCTTTCTCTGCAGGTCAAGCACCAACCCTCCCTGAAGATGCTGTTGAAAGATCCATGAATGTATCAACGGTTGATCGAGTAGCTGGAATTACCGAAATAGGTAGCCTCACTGTTCTTCCCTCTCAAGGCGGGAAAGACTTTTTTCGAACGATTCCAATTCCAGTTTTAACTAGCGACCAGAACCTTCTTAATGTTCTAGATGCACAGATGCTTCATGGACGTTTTATCAACGGATCCGATGAAAGTAATGTGTTTCGTTCTGCCGTTATGGGACACGACTTAGCAAACGACTACCAGTACCTTCCAGGGGAACTTCGCACTATAGATGTAGACGGGGAAACTTATGGAGTGGTTGGAGTAATCGAAAAAGTAGATCTTGTTCCAAAACTTGACACGGCAATAATCATTCCGAAATCTTCTGCAGAAGAGGACTTTGATGTTGAACAAAAACCAACCACGTTATATGTGAGAGCCACAGAGGGGAATGTCGATTCAACAGCAGAAGCTTTACCTATGGCTATTAACCTCGGCGGAGACGAAGCGGTTACTGTCGCAGTTCCTTCTGACTTACTCGAAGCTCAAGGAGCCGTCGACACAACATTAAGAAATATTCTTTTCTTAATGGGTGGTTTAGCGCTGCTTGTTGGTGGAGTTGGAATCGCGAATGTGATGTCAATTTCTGTCATTCAGCGCTCAGGAGAAATAGGTATTCGTCGCGCTCTTGGACATACGAAAATGACAATAGCTCTTCAATTCGTCCTTGAAGCCCTGTTTGTAGGGGTTCTAGGAGGAATCGCAGGAGTGGTAACTGGAGTGTGTGTTATTTATCTTGTATCTTCAATTCTTGGATGGATCGCGACACTAAACATTCCTCTCTTTTTAGTTGCGGGAGGGATGGCCTTGATTGTTTCGGTGATCGCTGGTTTATATCCGGCTTGGAAAGCAGCACGCCTTGAGCCGCTAGAAACCCTACGTCTTGGTTAAAGAGTTCTTATAAAATCACTTACGTTTGATCTAGCACTTTCCGGCTACGTAAACGGCGTTCCAAATGAAATTCAACTGCTTCGTAAGCTACAGATTCGACTTCTGAACATACTTGGTTATCTTCAACCGCAAGTGCCATACTGAGACCGCCGCCAAGGATTGACCGCATGACAGCTATTGATCTTTCAGTGACTGATCGTCCTCGGCGACATTTTTCGCAGAGAACTCCTCCTTCGTTGTAATCAATTGAAACAAGTGGGCCGCTTGACTGGCACCTAGTGCACAAATCTAGATGAGGCTCAAGTCCTTCATGGGCAAGAACTTTCAGCAAGAAAGCTGGTAGAACCAAAGGGGCTGGATTCTCGTCAAGGGTTCTTAGAGCTCCGACCAGCATTTCATATCGCTTAACATCCTTATTTTGATCTAAAGAAAAATGGTCAGAGACTTCCAGCATCGCTGAAGCGCTTGCGAATAAATTCGGATCATTTCGTAAATTGACGAAACGTTCGATGGTTTCTGCTTGAGTTACAATGCCCAGTTCGCCTCTTCCTTCAAACATTTGAAACGATACGTGGCTGGTGAGTTCTAGCCTGCCTCCAAATTTACTTTTTGTTTTTCGAACGCCTTTTGCTACTGCACGTACTTTTCCATGCTCAGCGGTTAAGAGAACCACTATCCGATCTGATTCTCCTAGTCGCCAACCACGGAGAACTACACCTTTATCGTTGTATTGGCTCATAGTTACGTTTCAGACACTCCGCCGTAACGGCGATCTCGATCTTGGTACTCTTTCACAGCAGTAAAAAGATCCTCGCGTCTGAAGTCTGGCCAAAGAGTCTCTGAAAAAATGAGTTCGCTGTAAGCGATCTCCCAGAGAAGAAAGTTCGACACCCGGTACTCCCCTGACGTGCGTATCACCAGATCCGGATCAGGAATCGTTGGGTCATATAGGTGCCTACTTATCGTTTTTTCATTTATACGTTCCGCAGACATTCCCTCGTCAATAATCCGCTTCACCGCGTCGACAATTTCTGCGCGTCCACCGTAATTAAAAGCGATCGTAAAAGTTAGTCCAGTGTTTCCTTTTGTTAAATTTTCTGTTTCCTCCATACGGCGGATAAGACGTCTTGGGACTTGACGATTCCTACGCCCAATGAAACGAATCCGCACATTACGTTCATTTAATTCGTCTCTTCTTTCCAAAAGAATCTTTTCATTGAAATTAAGGAGGAATTTCACTTCTTCAGAAGGTCTTGCCCAATTCTCTGTGGAGAAGGCGAAAACAGTAAACCATTTGACTCCAAGGTCATCAGCGCCTTCTAAAACATCCATCAAGGATTGTTCACCGGCTGTATGTCCTTCTGTGCGCGGAAGTTTACGGCTTTCAGCCCACCGGCCATTTCCATCCATCACTGCCGCAATATGAGTTGGAATTCTTGAAAGGTCTAAATCAGAAATCTTCACACAAGAAACTTACCTCCTGTTTTGCCTTAGAACCGAACCTTAAGCACCATCAATTGAACTTAAGCCTCTACTCTTCTATTCATGGACTTACCAGATTCAGCAAACATCGCCCTTGAAACCGTGTGCGAGAATCTACCAAACGGTGGAGAACGGCGACCCGGACAGGAAGCCATGACTCGTATGGTCGCAGAATCTATTATTTCTGGAAACCATCTTGTAGTTCGAGCTGGCACTGGAACTGGGAAATCTTTGGCCTATCTCCTACCAAGTATTCTTTCTGAAAAACCGACAATTGTTGCAACTGCTACTAAAGCTTTGCAGGATCAATTAGCGCAAAAAGATCTTCCCTTTCTTCAGTTGCATCTTGAAAAGCCATTCTCTTTCTCAGTTTTAAAAGGTCGCTCTAATTACGTATGCCGTCAAAAAATTATTGAATATCAATCCTCAGATCAGCAGCAAGTTCTTGAGGAAATGCATTCACTGGTCAATGAAGAGCATTTAGATTCAATTATTGAATGGGCTGAAGACACGGTTACCGGTGATAGATCAGATCTTTCTTTTGAACCCAACAATGCCACCTGGGAGAAACTAAGCGTGACTTCAAATGAATGTCCGGGTAGAAACAAGTGCCCAAGTGGTGAGATTTGCTTTGCTGAAACTGCGAAAGATGTTGCTGCCGTTTCTGATGTCGTCGTAACTAACCTGCACCTCTATGCATTAGATATTTGCGCTGAAAATGCTTTTCTTCCTGAGCATGAGATCGTTGTCCTAGATGAAGCGCACAAAGTTGAAGAAATTCTTTCTTCTTCTTTAGGCTTTGAAATTCACGGAGGGAAATTTCGTTCTCTCTTTAGAGATGCTGGGTCTGTTCTTGCTTCTTGTTCAGAGTTAGAAAATGTTGGAGAACTCAACGAAATGTTTGATACTGCCTTGAATCCTCACTCAAACCAGCGTGTTGTCCCTCCAGAAGACAGAGTTCTTTCAGACTTGTTTGATCTCACTGAGGCGCGTTTGGTTGCGCTGTCTTCAGTTCTTCACGAACTTCCAGATATTACGACCCTTGACATAGGAGCAAGGATTACTCGAGTCATTCAATCAATAGATTCGCTTCTTGAAAATGTGAGGGAAGCGCGATGGCTTGAAGATGATTCTGTGGCTTGGGTTGAATCAACTTATGGTCGTCCCACCATGAAAGTTGCCCTTATTTCTGTAGATCATATTCTGAACGAGAATTTGTGGCCCTTACGCACTGTTGTTCTTACTAGTGCAACTGTTCCGGCTAATCTTGCTAATCGCCTAGGACTTGATGAAGAGAGTTTTTCTTTTGAAGATGTTGGGAGTCCATTTGACTTTGAGAATCAAGCACTCCTCTATTGTGCTTCTCATCTTCCAGATCCGCGAAACCAAAATTACCGCGAAGAACTTCATGATGAAATTGAGCGCTTGATCATTGCTGCAGGTGGAAGGACTCTGGCTTTATTTACCAGTCGTCGAGCTCTAGATGAAGCCACTTCCTATCTTCGCCCTCGGTTACCTTTTACTATTTTTCACCAAGACGATCTTCCTAAGCCTGCTTTGATTTCTGCTTTTTCACGAGAAGAAGAATCTTGCCTATTTGGAACAAAGGGGCTGTGGCATGGAATTGATATTCCGGGGCCTTCTTGTTCTTTAGTTATTATTGACCGCATTCCTTTTCCCAGTCCTGCTGATCCTTTATTAAGTGCTCGTAGGGAAAAAATTGGAGATTCATCTTTTCGTGAGATAGATCTGCCAATTGCTGCGACTGAATTATCTCAAGGGGTTGGTCGGTTAATTCGTTCTACATCAGATTTTGGTGTTGTTGCGGTACTTGACTCCCGGCTCGCTAAAACTGATAGTTACCGGGGTCAACTACTTGAAGCTTTGCCGCCGATGACTCGAACTACGGATCTGGAGTCTGTTACTTCTTATTTAGAACGTATTGAGACTCGACTTTAGTAGCCCAACCGATTTAAAGAGCGGGGTTGTCTTTGCCAATTCTTGTCAACTCGGACAAACAGTTCAAGAAATACTTCTTCTGGTAAATGCTCTCGGGCTTTAATACCGACTTCTTTTAGCACTAACCCTTTTTTACCGATAACTATTCCTTTTTGGGATTCACGTTCTACGAGTATTTCGCATCTTATTCTTGGCCATTCCCATTCGGTTACTCGTGTGGCTATGGAGTGAGGAAGTTCTTCTTTGACTATGGCGAGTAATTGTTCTCTTACTAATTCTGCTACCCAGAATGCTTCAGGATTATCAGTGATGGTGTCTTCAGGGTAATACTTAGGTCCTTCTGGCAATTGACTCAATATGTATTCCACTAAGGCTTCTACTCCTTCACCTGTCATGGCTGAGGTGGGGAAATATTCTTCGAATTCAAAACCTGCGGCTTCTGAAAGTTGTGTCATTATGCGGTCTTTGTTGACTTTGTCTATTTTGTTTAAAACTAGAACTGTTCGGCTCTTAGGGAGCGTTTCAGCGATCAAACGGTCACCCTTGCCGATATTTCCGTCAGCTTCGACTAAAAAGAGAACAACGTCCATGTCAGGTAAAGATTCACGGGCGGTTGCGTTTAATCTTTCCCCTAGAAGAGTGCGTGGCTTGTGTATCCCCGGAGTGTCGCAAAACACTGCTTGAACATCTTTACGAGTTAGGACTCCGCGGATTTCCGTTCGTGTTGTTTGTGGCTTATCAGAAACAATCGTTACTTTTGTTCCAAGTATCTGATTGAGCAAAGTTGACTTACCTACATTTGGGCGTCCAACAAGTGTTATAAAACCTGAACGGAAGTTATCAACTGGTTGCATTATTTTCTGTTGAGTCCATGTTTAGCGAGGATTTCTTTTTGTCGGCTCTCCATGATTTCTCTTTCTTCTTGTTCTACATGGTCGTATCCCAAGAGGTGAAGGATTCCATGGATTAGAAGTAAAGAAATTTCTGTTTCATACGAGTGTTGGGTTGCTTGCCTCTTAGCAACTTTCGGGCAAATTAGGACATCCCCTAGTAATAGAAACTCTCCATCAGGAAAATCTTTTGGATCATCTAACGGAAATGCTAGGACGTCTGTTGCTCCCGTGCCTTCCATGTATTCACTGTTTAGCTCTGCCATTGCTTCTTCATCTATGAAATGGATTGTGAGTTCTATTGATTTATTTGCTAAACCTTCTTGCGTTAAAACTTCAGTAGCGAGACCAATTAATTCTTCGGCTACGAGTTCTGGTTCTTGCGAAGTATCAATGCGACTCTCAGTAAATACAACCTTTAGAGCACCTTGGCTATTATTCATCCTTTTTGCGTCTTTGAGGTCGCCGGTCATATGCATTTACTATGTCTTGGACAATACGGTGCCTGACTACATCTCGGCTCGTTAAGTTAACGAAAGAAAGATCTTTGATCCCAGACAGTATTTCCTCAAGGCCATCTAACCCGCTTCTTCCTCCCGGAACATCTACCTGACTTGCATCTCCGGTAACTACAACCTGTGAGCCGAATCCAATGCGAGTGAGAAACATTTTCATCTGTTCAGGTGTGGTGTTTTGTGCTTCATCTAATATCACGAATGCGTTGCTTAAAGTTCGCCCACGCATGAATGCTAAAGGGGCTACTTCTATTTGGCCGCGCTCTAAAAGGCGTGTTGCAGTTTCATGATCAAGCATTTCAAATAAGGCGTCATAAAGTGGTTTCAAGTAAGGGTCGACTTTTGCCATGAGGTCTCCTGGCAGAAATCCAACTCTTTCTCCTGCTTCGACTAACGGGCGAGTGAGAATTATCCGATCAACCAAATCATTTTTAAGCGCTCGTACCGCCATGGCTACTGCTAGCCAACTTTTTCCTGTGCCGGCAGGGCCAACAGCAAAGGTAATTACTCCATCGCGAACTGCTTCAAAATAACGCATTTGCCCTGCGGATCTTGGTCTTACTGATTTGCCTCTGGTTGTTCGAAGTATTTCCGTAGTTAGAACTTCAGATGGCTGTTCGTCTGCTTTTATCATGTCTATAGTTCGGTCCAAAAGACGCGTATTGAGTTCTTGTCCGCTTTCAAGCAGATGAACTAATTCGTTAAATAAGCGTCCAACTACGTCAGCTTCTTGACCATTTACCGTTACTTCATTTCCTCGTACTGAAATCATGGCTTCCGGAAAAGCTGCTTCCACTTGACGGAGGAGGCCATCGCGCTCTCCTACTAATCCAACCATCAAGTCATTGTTTGGAACACTTAATTTGAGATTTGTCATACAGATTTAAGAACGATAACGAATGAGGGACGGCTAGAGAGATTTTTCACTTATTTCTTTTTCGTTTCTTCTGTCGGCGAAGCATGTTCCGAGGCGATCTTTTGCGCTTTCTTCTTTCAGCTTCAACTTCTGCTTGCACCTGTGGAGCGGCTGAGTTCACTATGTCTTCAACTGACCCCAGTAGATCTGCAATACTGCCATCTTCTCCTAAGCCGCTAGGTTCCTCTGGAGTAGCTGGGGTTATTAATGTTCCGTGACTCCAATTCACGTCCACTGTTCTTCTTTCATACGAAGAACAGTTATCTGGACAACGCCAAGGAGCTTCTGGAGCTAAATCTAGATTGCACTTTCGAACCGTGTCTCCATTGGGATAGGTTCGGCTTTCAAATTGCTTACATTCTTGGCGCATCGGCATGGTTCTAGAACCTTAGCAACTCGTAATGATTAGAGCGACTAACCGATTGAACCTTCCATTTGAAGTTCAATCAAACGGCTCCATTCGACCGCATACTCCATCGGTAAAGTTTTTGTTACTGGTTCAATGAAGCCATTAACTACTAAAGACATAGATTGTTCTTCTGTTAGGCCTCTGCTCATTAAATAGAAGAGTTGGTCATCTGCTACTTTTGATACTGTCGCTTCGTGTCCTATAACTGCGTCGGAAGAACCTACTTCCATATACGGATAGGTATCTGAAACACTGTCATCGTCTAAAATTAGAGCGTCGCATTGGACGTGACTTTTACATCCATAGGCTTCTTCTTCGACTCGAACAAGTCCACGGTAACTTGAGCGTCCTCCATCTTTTGAAATCGATTTAGAAACAATTTTTGAGGTTGTTTCAGGTGCGGCGTGTGTCATCTTCGCCCCTGCATCTTGATGTTGGTCGGCTCCTGCGTAAGCGACGGAAAGAACTTCACCTGATGCCTTTGGCCCAACCATTACTACTGCGGGATATTTCATTGTTAGACGTGAACCTATGTTTCCGTCTATCCATTCCATATGTCCTTCTGCTTCGACCCGAGCTCTCTTTGTCACCAAGTTATAGACATTTGATGACCAGTTTTGAATCGTTGTGTACGTTACGCGTGCGGATTCTTTTACCACTATTTCGACTACTGCGGAGTGAAGCGAGTCCGTGCTGTAAACCGGTGCAGAGCATCCTTCAATGTAATGAACTTCCGATCCTTCATCAGCGATGATTAATGTTCTCTCAAACTGGCCCATGTTTTCAGCGTTGATTCGGAAATAAGCTTGTAAAGGCATTTCAACTTTCACACCAGGTGGAACATATATAAAGGATCCTCCACTCCAGACTGCTGAATTAAGAGCGGAGAACTTATTGTCATTCGGTGGAATTATTCGACCGAAGTAGTCTTTAACTAATTCTGGGTTCTCTCTTAGAGCAGTATCCATGTCGCAGAAAATGACACCTTGTTGCTCTAGGTCTTCACGATTGCGGTGATAAACAACTTCTGACTCGTATTGAGCAGTTACTCCAGCAAGATATTTTCTTTCTGCTTCGGGTATTCCTAATTTTTCATAAGTGTCTTTGATGGCTTCAGGAACGTCTTCCCAATCTTCTGAAAGTGAATCTGTTGGCTTGATGTAATAGTAAATGTCGTCAAAGTCGATGCCGGTCATGTCTCCACCCCACCAAGGCATCGGGCGGTCAATGAATCTCTGATGGGATTTCAGTCGGAAATCGCGCATCCATTCCGGTTCATTCTTCATCCATGAAATTTCTTGAATGAGTTTTTCATCTAAACCTTTTGTTGGTTTATAGACGTAATCTTCTTCGTCGCTCCAACCAAGTTTGTATCGGCCTAAGTCGACTCCAATATCTGCGCTAGTCACTTGTGGATCTTCTCCATTTAATAAACATTTCTCTTATACAGATAGTAACAATATCTGACAGACAACCCCCTTTAATGTGATGACATTCACTAATCAACTAGTAAGTATTGTCTGCTTAACCAGCCAAGCAATATAGCTATTGCTCTCGGATCGTGACGTAGGTGATGGCCGGCGCCACTAATCATTCTTAATTCACTAGTTGCATGTGCCCCTGAAATAGCGCGTGCATCGAGCGGAGGAACGATTTCGTCATCGGTTCCATGAACAACGAGTAAAGATTTGGAAGCCAGATTTTCTGCAGATCGTTCTGCTGAGATTTCTGAAAGCGAAGACCTCCAAGTGTCAAAATCCTCTAAAGGTGAAGATTCATTTACAAGTCCGGCGTCTCGCGCGTGAAGTAGAAGTCGGCGTGGGTTTTCAGCCCAGTCTTTGAAATCTGCTGGGGCTGCTAATGCTGCGACACCTTTGATCTCTTCTTCTGTGACTGCAGCAGCAAGTGAAAGTGCTCCTCCTGTACCAAAACCCGCCAACCATAAAGGCCCTACTTCTTCAAAAGCAGAGAAATGATTAATCGCAGCTTTTAGATCTTCGCGCCATCCATCAAGGCTAAAAAATCCTTCAGATTCTCCCATGCCGCGAAAGTGAGGCACCATTACTGCCCATCCCATTTCTTTTGAGATTCTCTCACCTAATTCTGGAAGGGTGTCCGGAGAATTAGCTCCTCCTGTATCTCCTGTAGGGAATCCGTGAGCTATGACTAGCCCTGGAATTGATTTTTCTTGACCTTCAGGAAATAAAAGATCTGCTTCTAACGACAATTCACCGGAAAGGAAGTGATGAGTAGCCACTAGCCTCAATCAACCCGTTTCATTTGTTGGCGGAACTGTTTTCCTCGCTCAACATAAATTTGGGCGTTCATCAAATTTGCTTCTTCAGGAACTACCCCTTCACGAATTGTCGCTGGAACCCCTAACGCCATTGAGTAGGGAGGGATCACCGTTCCATTACGCACCATTGCATTTGCTCCGACTATTGATCCTCGACCCACAATGGCTTCATGGATAACCACTGCTCCAACCCCTACTAATGCTTGGTCTTCAACGACACAACCCTCTAAATGGCATAAGTGCCCTAATGTGACGTCTTCGCCTACCACTGTCGGTAGTTCTGCAGTGCAGTGGAGTACTGCGTTGTCTTGAACTGAAGTACGTGCACCAATTGAGATTAGAGAGTCGTCTCCTCGAATAACAGCATTCGGCCATACGCTTGCTTCAGCTCCAATTGTGACGTTGCCGATAATGACTGCTTGGGGGTGAATATAAGCTGTGGGGTCAATTTGAGGGGTTAAATCACCTAGTGTGTAGATAGGCATTAACTGACTCCTTTAAATTGACCATAACTTCCACCAAGGAACACTAATGGAGAACCGTTGTCGTTATGCATTGCTTCTTTTACTAGTCCTGATACAAAGAAGTGATCTCCAGCTTCATTTACTTCATGTATGGAGCAATCAATGTTTGCAAGGCAAGAAGGAATCATCGGAGATCCAGATGATGCTGGTTCCCAACCAGTTCCTTCCCACGGATCTCCTTCCTTTCTGAAAAATCCGTTTGAGAGTTCAACTTGTTGGTCTGTTAGTACGTTCACACAGAAAGAGCCTGATTTCTCTATTCTTTTCCAAGTTTGACTACCTGTTCCGATGAAGAACCCCACTAAGGGAGGGTCCATGGAAACTGAAGTGAATGATCCAATAACTATTGCGAGAGGTTCGTCATTGTCTATTCCTGTTACGAGAGTAACGCCGGTGGGATAGCGTCCTAGAACTTTCCTGTAGAGATCACCGTCTATTGTCATTTCAAACCTTATAAGTAGATAACTATTAACTCTAAGACTACATAACTGTTTTTTAGGTCGCAGTTAGGCTTTCACGCTTGTCTTTTCTATATTTTTCATAACTTGCGTGTTACCCCTTAGTAACTTACCATTCTTAGTTATGGCGGAAAATGAAAGCAGGTATGAGTTCAGCAACGGCATATCTGTTGTAGTTAACTCTGAATGCCCCACTTGTCAGTTGACTTCTAGTCTTTTAACTGATCTTGGAAGTAGCGGCCATGTAACTATTTTTTCGCAAGATGATCCGTCGTTTCCTGCTTCAGCTGAATGGGTTCGTGATGACAGCGACCTTGCTTTTAGCTGGCATAACGATATTGAAGCCGTCCCTACTCTTGTTCGTGTGGTTGACGGAAAAGAAGTTGAGCGACTATCGGGTTGGAATAGGAAAGAGTGGGAAAGGCTACTTGAATTGGAGAACCTTGCTCCAGATCTTGTAGACCATAAGCCCGGTTGCGGTTCGTTATCAGTATCACCGGATCGAGTTGATGAACTTGAAGTAAAGTTTGGTGGTAAGAAATTTGTTTCTCGTCGGGTAGAAATTGCATCTCTTGAAGATGAGATGGAAGCAATGTTTGATCGAGGCTGGAGCGATGGGCTGCCTGTCGTCCCACCTACTGAAGCACGTGTTAATCGAATGCTTGCAGGGACTTCACGAGAACCTAACGACATTGTCGCAGTAATTCCACCAAATCTTGCAGAGTGTTCTGTTGAGAAAGTAGCAATTAATGCTGTTATGGCGGGTTGTCTTCCCGAATATCTGCCAGTAGTGATTGCCTGCCTCGAAGCAATTTGCACAGACGAGTTCAACATGCATGGCGTTCTTGCCACCACAATGGGTGTGGGCCCTATCTTTGTTGTCAGCGGCCCAATAACTGAACGCCTTGACATGAACTCTGGAATCAACGCTCTTGGACATGGAAACCGGGCGAATACCACTATCGGTAGAGCTGTCCAACTTGTCTTAAGGAATATCGGTGGAGGTAAGCCAGGAGGAATCGATCGAGCAACTCTCGGACATATGGGCAAACTTGGTTTTTGTTTTGCCGAAGCACCTTCTCCATGGGAGAACTTATCTGAAGGTTTCGGATTCTCTCCGGAACAAAACACTGTAACGGCCTTCACCGGAGAAGGACCGCGCATTATTGTCGATCAAAAAAGCAGGAGCCCAGAATCTTTAACTCGATTATTAGCTGAAGGTTTGAAGTCAACTATTTCACCAAGAATGGTTTTAGCCATGGATGCAATGCTGGTGATTTCTCCCGAGCATCTCAGCAGATTCATTGATGCCGGATGGAGTCGAGCACAATTCATTGAAAGACTGTCTGAACTCCTAGTGATTGACAGCGATGAAATAATTGAGGGTGCTGGTGGTATCGAAGACGGCATTCCGTCAGCTTTTGCAGGAAATAAATTACCGAAGTTTCGCCCCGGTGGCCTACTGGTAGTCCACGCTGGTGGACCTGCAGGACTTTTTTCGGCCATAATTGGTGGATGGCTGAATGGGGCTAAAGGGAGCGACCCAGTTGCAAAGGAAATAATTTTATGAATCAAACAATTTCTGTGCTTGATCCCACTTCCGAGGATCATTCTCCAGAAATTCGGTTAAGTGACCGAATTGAAAGCATTAAAGGAGCAACCATTGGCTTACTTGACATCTCTAAACCTAGAGGAGATGTTTTCCTTGATCAATTGGAGAAGAGATTCACGGAACACGGAGCGACTGTTCTTCGTTTCATGAAACCGACTTTCACTAAACCTGCTCCTGTGGATCTTCGTTATGAAATATTCAGTAAATGTGATGCTGTCATTGAAGCTCTAGCTGATTGAGGTTCTTGTACGACATGCAGTGTGCATGACATCAGTAACTTAGAAAAACAAGGTTTACCGGGAGTGTTCGTAGCTTCTGGGCCTTTTGTTGATGCTGCGGAAACTCAATCAAAAGCCGTCGGCATGGACGTAGCGCGTATCTTTGTTGACCATCCGATACAAGATCGCACAGACGAAGAGATGATCAAACTTGCTGATTCTGCTTTTGACGATCTTGTTAAATCGCTAACTGAGTAACTTCACTTTACGGCAAAGAGAAAGTGTCTCTTTCGTAAATCGCTAATCCGTCTGACACGACAGTAGAAGCTACTCTTTCTGCTCGTTCTGGATCTGCTGGCCATCCCATTACTTCTGGTAATTCTTTTTTTGACACAGATTTGGTCCTCAAGGCTGCCACCAGCTTCCCTCGTCCCTGGCGATCAGATCCTTCGAACTTTGATTGGGTGCCGCTCACTCCTGCGGAACCTTTTGCAGGGTCCGCTCCAACACCTTTCCATGAGCAAGAAGTGTGTATCGGGCATTTCTCACAAGCGGGGTTCTTCGATTTACATATCATGGAACCTAAGTCAAGTACGGCTTGATTCCACGCCCACCCCTCCCCTAATGGCACTGAACGATTCGCTAGTTCTTGGGCTTCCATTGGTTTCAAACGTTGACCCGTCCATCTCGCAAGAACCCTTCCGACATTGGTGTCAACTACAGCTTCATCTTGTTCAAATGCGAAAGCGAGGATTGCGCGAGCGGTGTATGGTCCGATCCCTGGAAGTGAGATAAGTTCCTCAATGGTTGAAGGAATTTTTCCGTTGTATTCTTCGTCTATTCTTTTTGACGCTTCATGTAGCATTACTGCCCGACGGTTGAACCCCATTCCCGCCCACTGTTTCACGACTTCAGAGAGCGAAGATGAGGCGCAGCTTTCAACTGTCGGAAATTCTTCTAAGAATTCAGGCCATTTTTTTAAGACTCGGTCTATTTGTGTTTGTTGCAGCATGACTTCTGCGACCATCACGAACCAGGGGTTCCGTGTTCTTCGCCAGGGTAAGTCACGTAAATATTCCGCTCCCCAAGCCAAAACATCAATGGGTAATATCCGATCAACATCTTTAACGCTCACAGCGTTGACCGTAGTAGATTTTCAAGAACATCAGCCATATGTCGTCAGAGCACCAAATCACTTGCTAGCGTCACCACTTGTGGCTACAAATCCTGACCTAAACATACAAATACATTCAGTTGCTGGTGATCCTCGACCGCTAGAAGAATATTTAACAAGTTTTCCTTTAGCTGTGGTTGCGCTTGATCCTTTCACTCACGAAAGTTCTTGGATTTTGAACACTGCTCGCCGTGTTCTTTCAGTTTTCCGCGGTGCAGATGTAAGAGTTGCATATCTGGTAGCTGGAACCGATGCTGAGGGCGCACAGCAGTTTCTTGGTCCTCTCACTGAAGAAACTCTTGCATTAGTGGACCCTGATCGATCCCTGATCAAATCCTTAGAAGTGTCTAATCTTCCAGCGTTCATTGTTTTAAAGCAAGATGGTTCGATTCTGGATGCGGCAGAAAATTGGGATCCCGCTGCATGGAGAAGAGTGGGAGAGAAACTTGCTGATCTTACTTCTTGGTCTCGACCTGAATTTCCCGCTGAAGGCGACCCTGCTCCATATGTTGGAACTCCTTCTCTTGGATAAAAGCATTTTGGTGACGCTTTGACTCGCTCTGTGGCTGTAGTTCCTGCCACTCGGCCAGAAATGTTTGATGTCTTATGTAAAGCCGTCGAAGATGCAGGTGCTACTTTAAGTCCACCAGAAACCGCCGAAGGTTTGGTTTGGGCTGATCCTTCAGCAGCAGATCTCTTCCCTGAAATTTCAAAGAATGCCCCTCGCCTTGAGTGGATTCAGTTGCCTTATGCAGGAATAGAACCATTCGCTAACTACCTAGATAGTCAGTGGACATGGAGTTGTGGGAAAGGGGTTTATGCACGTGAAGTCGCAGAGACCGCTCTTTCTTTGTCCCTAGCTGGTTTGAAGAATTTGCATGGTTATGCAAGAGCGACTTCTTGGAGTGGACCTGTCGGCCAAGTTTTAGGTGATTCAAAAGTGTGCATTTTGGGCGCGGGCGGTATCACTCAGTGTCTCTTACCTCTATTAGCTCCGTTTGGTTGTGATATCACAGTTGTTCGACGCCGTAACGAGCCAATAGATGGAGCTAACCGAACTGTCTCCACAGCCCGTCTTCTGGAAATTCTTCCCCGAACTGATCTTCTTATACTTGCCCTTTCTTTAACTAATGAAACTCGAGGGATAATCAATAAGGAGATACTGTCTGCGCTTCCTAACCATGCATGGATTGTTAATGTGGCCCGAGGGGGTCATATCGTTACTGATGATCTTCTGAATGCTCTTCAAGAAGGAACAATAGGGGGAGCTGCTTTAGATGTAACCGATCCTGAACCTCTTCCGGATCATCATCCTCTTTGGAATGAGCCAAGATGTTTGATTACTCCACACATTGGTAATACGCCTGAGATGGGACTGCGAGTTCTTGGTCCTTTTATTTCTGAGAATGTTCGGCGTTTTTGCAATGACGAACCTTTACTCGGTTTAGTTGACGTCAATCTGGGGTATTAACCAATGGCAAATGTCGCTGGCTACATCCTTGGTGGGGTTTTTTTGGTAGCAGGTTTATCAAAATTACGCTCTCCCCTAGAAACTCGAAGGTCATTACGCGATCTTGGTTTTCCATTTCCAAAAGAGACAAGCATTATTCTCCCACTCGTTGAGCTCTTGACTGCGATTCTTTTATTTGTTGACCCTGCCACCGGTGGGCCTTGTGCAGTCGCTCTCCTAGTTGCCTTTACAGTTCTGATTCTTAGCCGTCTC
>CEVW01129469.1_pt1 | contig 20047 bp, 6 predicted proteins | sample 427061 | NCBI WGS metagenome assembly CEVW01 (sample SAMEA2623774, study PRJEB7988) | marine metagenome | biome: marine biome (ENVO:00000447); feature: surface water layer (ENVO:00002042); material: "saline water (ENVO:00002010), including plankton (ENVO:xxxxxxxx)" | depth 5 m
TCTCGGCTTCCGCGGTACGCGGCGAAAGATCACCGTCATCGTCCTGGTGATGATCGCGGTAAAACATGTGCTCGCGAGCCATCTCCGCCATTGCGTACGCAATTTCCTGCACAGCACCGCTCCCGGCATACTTGCCATTTCTCGTGTGTTGTTCAAGTCTCGTAGACATCATGCCATCGTAGTGGTTATGGAGAGGCAGGCGATACACACCGTCAGCGGTGCAAACGTAGTCGTCCAGGAATCTATCTTTGTTGGCCAGCGCAGATAGAAGGAGTTCATGCTTGTCTGGGAACAGGTCGCCGAGGCCTTCATCCTTCCAGTACTCAAAAAGGTTGGCTGTGCACAGGTTAAGCACGTGCTTTTCATGCATAGTCAGCGCATTCTCCCGCATCGCCACCAAGCCTTCCGCACACCAACTTTCAGCTGGAGGACCCTAAGGTGATTTTGAAGCCGTTAAAAAAAATAAAAAAAATGACCCTAGGGTCCCAATTTTACTAGGAAATATTTTGGCGGGTACTTTCAGTCCACGGGCCGGCATCCATGAAGCGCGTCCACGCTCCGTCCGACCTGGACGTAATCGGGGACGCCGAGGCTGGTCCGCTGCCAGACAACGCGATGAGTTTGAACGGATACGGCTATGATTTGCTTCGCATCGTTGACCCCGGCATCACATTTGCGTACGGGGTCGTTTACTATCAGAGCATGCAGGACCTGTTCCCGCGCGTCGACCTGGGTCCGTACTCATCTGTGCAGGTTACGCGGATCCATGCACGCGGCACGTCGGTTCCGTACGTGAACTTTCTGGACTTTGCGTGTTTAGCACCGGCGTCTGACTTTAATGCCCTGGACGGGTTGAGGAAATACTTTGTCCCGGATGCAAGCATGTCGCGCAACGCAGAATCCACACTCGCATTTGTCAACGCAGACTGTGTACAGACGGGCAGCATTCGCACGCCACACTACACGTATAAGGACGTCGTTATTCGATGTGACATGAACGGGGATGAGGAGGTCTGGGGTTTGTATGGACGAATCGGCAACGTCGTTCATTACACGCTCACCTTCGCAATGTACAGCAAGGTCGTAAATGCGATGTATTGGTTTCTGGTGGACAAACAATCGCAAGACAGACGGGAGAGGATGCAGTCCGCATCGACGCTGCTCTGCATGGCACATTCATCGGCTTAAATCGATCACATTTGTAATGAGGTGACAGCCACGTATAAGCCAGTGCATGTGGTGTGGTCATCGATGAGTCTTGGTTCAATGCTCCACCAAGTGATCCGGCCTAAGATTCCCGACACAGTCTTTGCGCCATGCTTGCCGGGCGACCGGCTGCTGGCAGAGAACATTCTAATGGTTAGCCAGGAGATCATACCGACGTTGAATGTCACGTGTTCAGTGATAAGTAAACACGGGCTGGCGTACAAGATATTGGTGCCCTCGTCCTCGAGCAAGGACGTCATCAGTCTGAATCATTTACAGGACATTCAGGGATTCTGCCCGGGGCGCATTCAGAACGTGCATGTGATCTACAGGAACGACACGCTTAATCTGGAGGTGGACCTACAGGACGAGACGATGCCTATTACGAGCACACAGCTAGATATAGTGAGAATGAGTAAGAAAAGGCGGAAAGTGTAGTGTGTTTTGTGGGTTTATAATAAATAAACCCTGAGCACCACGGCCAAAATCACGGCCATGATCAGTGTCCGGAACAGCAGAAGCATGTTGTTCTCAGCATTGGCGTCATCATTGAGCATCGTGGCCATGTCACGGGCCAAATCCTCCTTTTCTTGCTCCGTTTTCCGGAGCTTCTGAGCGAACTCCCGCATCCTAGCTCGATCGCTCCTGTTCAACCCCGACTCACAGGCTTGGCTGAGTCTGCACTCAAGCCAAGCTGCCCCGGCAACTCCTTTTTTGTCCGACACGGTATACAGAAGAAGTACCATGAGCACCCGGCACCAGACGTCGAAGGTTGACGTTTTGGACGCGTCCTCCTTCCGACGGGATGAAGACGGGTCCAGCCCAGGGCCCGGGGCGGGAGCATCTGCGACTGTGGTGCGGGAAGCTGGGCTGCGGCCCCGTGGTGGTTGGTCCTTCATCTTCTTCAATGGTCGATGGCGGACATCATCCCAGGAAACGCTCTTAAATATAGTCATTGCATCCGAATGCCAGTGGATTTTTTCGGAGCAAAGATCAAGATTATAATTGCATGAACTTACAGTATTTAAAACGCATTCAATTCGCCGTCAATGCGGTTTATTCTACTGTCTGTCCTACTCGCGCTGGCATTTGCAGGCCATGACGAGTATGTGGAAGACATGATCTGCGCCGTCTGTCCCGAGACAAGTTACTGTGTGGATGGACAGAGTTTCCCTTGTCCACAACACAGCCTCTCAGACCCCAGTCAATTTCCATCAATGATTGAAGATTGTGTATGCATTGGTGGGTATCATTGGCAGGCTGATACTGATAGTTGTGATGTCGGGCAACCCCCCTTTTTCTATGTGGAAGGTTATCCAATATTATGCCCCGCGAACATGCTCACGGTCGATGTCCTGGCCAGCGCATCCACTGACTGTGTGTGTAGCATTGGCTACGAGGAGGTTGCGGGGGAGTGTCGCAAGTGTACGTTTGGAACGTTTAAAGGTGTCACTGGCAATCAGTCATGCGCTATCTGCCCCGCGGGCTTTCACGCGGACCAGGAAGGGATGGCGGCGTGTGTACAGTGTGGGTCCGACGTGTATTCACTGAGTGGTGATAGAGATTGCCGTCCCTGTATGAGTGATTCTACCGCCCCGGCGGGAAGTGAAAGCATCGACGATTGTGTGTGCGACACCGGCTATGCCCGGCTCGGGACTGCGGCGGAGCCTACATGCTTGAGGTGTGAGCCTGGGACAAAAATCGGTGAAACTAGCTGCGTAAACTGCCCAATTTCAAAGTTTTCAACAGACTACGGGCAGGATGAATGTCAGCAATGTCCTGCCAACACATCGGCGTACATTCTCCCCAGGACCAGCTGTCAGTGTGACCCCGGGTATCGTTGCCGGGAGGGCGATGTTTGTGACGGGGACTGTGTATCCTGCCCGGCCAACACCTGGGCGGACACTGGTGGCTGGCGCGCAGAGTGTTCTCCATGCCAGGCGAATTCGGTTAGTCCGGAAGGGAGCTCGAGCCAGGATATGTGTCAATGTACACCTGGATATTTTGAAGATACGCCGCATGTGTGTGTATCCTGTCCTTCTGGGACGTACTTCAACGGACAGTCTTGTGTTGCATGTGAAGGGGACTATGTGTACACGCCAGTGGACTCGAATACTGGGTGTATTTCATGTCCTCTCTGCCCCGACGGTTATTATGACTCCGCGCCCTGTCAGGGGTCGACGCCCTCGCAGTGTGAGTTGTGTCCGGCCAATACCTCAACGCGGCAGGCCGCGACGATGTCCAGTCCCAATATAGGCCAGCAGAGTTGCATCTGTGACGAGAGTTTTTACGGTGAATTAGGAGGGCCCTGTTTCGAATGTCCGTTTCCTATGGTTCAATCGGGGGGAGCCGTCGACGTTAGCACCGACATTCACGATTGTATGTGCCCGAGAGGGATGTTCTTTGTCAATAATACGTGTGATTTTTGCCTGGTGGGGAGCTATAAGGACGTGGTTAGCAACGATCATTCGTGTACAAGCTGTGCCGGGGATTCAACGACGATAGAGCCCGGGGCGGAGTCTGTGGACGAATGCCTATGTCCCACAGGACAGTTTATTCAGAACAACACGTGTACTGCGTGTCCCGAGGACACCTATAAGGACGTGGTCGGGAACACAACTTCCTGTCTGGCCTGCCATGCCAACAGTGTCTCTAATACCGCTTCAATCGATCAGAGTCAATGCCTGTGTCGTCCGGGGTGGTTTCTAGTCGGCGACTATTGTGAGCCATGTCAACCAGGGACAATAAAGGACTGGATCGGGGACGAAGCATGTGCAATATGCGCTGAAGACACATTTGAACCGGATGCTCACAGTACAAAAACAGAGTGTGACGCCTGTCCAATGCACCAGACAACGAATGGAGGGGTGGGAAGCGCCCAGTGTCTGTGTATAATTGGATTTGAAATCAACGCCACTGATAACAGCTGTGAGCCATGCAGTGACGGCTCTTTTCGGGCAAGTTTAAGCCAGAGTATGTGTGTGGCGTGTTCGGAATGTCCCGATGCGGATACGTACATCTACGGTGAATGCAATTCTACCACGGACACTGAATGCAGGGCATGTCCGCCGAATACTAACCTCCCGTACGGCTATGGGGCATCCACAAGCTGTAATTGCAACGCTGGGTACGAGTTGATTGAAGGAACGTGTCAAGCTTGTTCTGTCGGCAAGTATAGAAGTACCGACTCCAACAATAGTATCATGTGTGTGGAATGCGACGCTGGCAAAAATGCTTTATCGACGGCTGTCGAGTCATGTACGCCGTGTGCTTCGCATTGCCCCGATGCTAACTATGTTAGCAGCGAATGCTCGCCTGTGAGCGCTATCACATGTTCACCGTGTACGACCTGTCCATCGGGAAACTACTCCCGTTCATTCGACGGATCCACCGACGACACCACCTGTGGTCCGCAGTATCTCAATGGCCGGACGGACACGGACTGTAGTGTCTGTGAGGAAGGTTTCTACTGCCAGGGGGGTGTCAGGTACTGGTGTGGGGTCAACGGCACGAGTGGGGAGGGAAGCAGCGTGGAAACTCAATGCAGCTGTGAGCCCTCATTTTATCGTGAAGATAACATGTGTAAACTCTGCCATCAGAATGAATTCTGTGTGAATGGGACCTCATTTTCATGCCCCCCGTCATCATATAATCATTTTCCGGGAGGGTCACATGTAACGGACTGTAACTGTTTCCATTTCTACTATAGAACGAATGTAACGGAGCTGACTTTTACATGCGAGCCATGTCAGCCCGGCGACGCGTGTTATGATGCATCTTACTACTCATGCCCGGACAGCCGCCATATCACGGTGCCGGAATCGTCGTTTCCAGATGGATGTGTCTGTATTGATGGTTATTTCAACACGCCTGAAAACACGTGTGCTGCGTGTCCTGAGGATTTTTTCTGTTATGGCGGGAATCAATACCCATGCCCTGGTGATCGCTGGACGCAGTCTTTACAGTTTCAGGTGGATCAGAGTGGTTGCCTGTGTATGCAGGGTACTTATGACGACAATGGAGCATGTAAGCAATGTTTGTCAAACTCATATTGCCCTGGGGACAATTTTGCACATAGCTGTCCGTCTAACAGCGTCTCCCCGCCAGGATCAACTGAATTACACGCCTGTGAATGCAGTCTGGGCTTTCAAAATACATCGTATCCGGATTTGACGTGTGTGGAATGTGTCGATGGGTCATTCAAATCCGTCACCGGCAATGAAGCGTGTGAGGCGTGTAAAGTATGTTCAGCGGCTGTCGACCAAGAGTATGAGAAAGTGGCGTGTACTCGCTCTCACGATGCCGTCTGTGACGCCTGTGACCCGTGCGAGCAGGGCGTAACCTTCATTCAATCGGCGTGTCAGGACAAGATGAACACGGTTTGTACGCCGTGTTCAGACTGCTCATACGATTCACAGTGGAGAAAGGACGATTGTAAGGTTACCAGCAATACGGTCTGTGAGGATATCACATTCAACCTTGCCTGTGAGGATGGAGAGTATCGTGGCCAGCATACGCAGACGAGTGACAGTTTCTGCTCACCATGCAGCTACCGAGACAAACCGTTTTTTTCCACGCCCCTGCACCAGGCGAAAAGTTACGGATTGGTCTACAACGATCCGTACTCGTGTCGGATTCGCTGTCTCGGCGTATCCAAACTTCGAGATTTATTCAACCACAGCTTGGGTTGCATTTCATGTGAAACTGGAAACGTTTTGTTGAAGACATTTACAGTCGGCGTGAATGAAGAGGGAGACGACGCAACGTGTTCGTTTACATGTAAACCGGGCTATGATCGAATTTTGCTGCCAGATGGTAGTGAAGATTGCGTGGTCCCGGCGCTGCCTGCATCGGTTATCAACAACCCAATACATTACCTGGCCGTTTCCAACTTTGAAAAAATTGCAAGTGGATTTCGGTTTACGGTCGTCCACTCTAATCACAGCCGTTTTGTACTTGTAGTAGGCCCGTCGAGTCCACGAGATTGTAATATTATAAGGGGGTGTTGCTACGGCCAGAGTTGGCGTGTGTCGACACTGCGGCAGGCGGGGTTTCCCAATGCAATCACGGAAGACGGATGTTCGAAAAATCCACTTTTATTATCAACTAAACTAGACGAATCAACCCTGACATTCGAAATCAACGACACCATGATCCCATTCGTGGCGACATGCGCGGCGTCTTTGAATGAAGTTCAGGAGTGTCGTTTTGTACTGTCGTTGGTTGATACCATTCTGTGGTCCGTGACGAGCCAGGAGGTTGCCATACAGACACGCCGCGCGTCGCAGCATGTAGCGTTTATTGGCCTGAATCAGTACATCCCCCTGGACGGGTTCGACGTGGAAGTTTTGAAAGCGTATGAGGCGGCCGATGGGGTGATCATTTATCTCATCAAAACTAGAATTCAGGGCTTTATTCCCTCCGCCACCATGCGCGTGTCTGGCATGACCCAAGTGACAATGTCGGAGTTACGGGATTGTGTAAGATTGCAAGTATCCAACACCTCCATTGTCTTGGATTCAAACTTACTGCATGTAACCGATACATTCACTGAATATGTCACGTACTGGTCGGGTAATTCGGGTCTCGTGTCGGCGTATTACACATTGAACATGGCCGATGGTATTACTCAGGACATTGTCGCCGTGCGGGATATGTCCGAGGTCGCTTTTTATTGCTCAGACGCGGTCCACGTCATCCACTTTAATCCCGCGCATATCATGGCTACGTCCGGCCTCGGTGCTGCAGCTGTGTACCAGTTGCATTCCGTGGCTCATCCGACCCATGCTACCTATGGTGAGCTCGGGACGCTTCTTACGTACGTTGTCAGGTCAACTGAGGACACCCCCGTGACTATATCACTACAGAATTTGCTTGCAGTTTACACCAAGAGTGAGTCTGCGCGGGACGCTGTGGATGCGTTTGAAAATGCAACGATTCTGCATCAGGGAAACCTTGATTTTTCCTACGCTTTTCGGCAGCTTTGTAGAGCCCAGTCTGGAAATTGTGCATACGAGTATTTATTACCACATGCATACGACGACATACATTTTCTGCGCAACTGTTCGGATGGGCAGAAAACGTCGGCCCGGGACTGGATATCCAGGGCGTATGGAGTCGTGCACGATGCCGGCCATGTCGACGCTATGTGTGCCAGGATGCTGGCGCATCCCATCCGAAGCTCACTGGGCTTGCTGGTACAGACTCAACATTTCCTCGATAGGACATCCTGGATGCCGTACATGGATTCATCCATGGCTGACATTCGAGCCCTCATCTGGGTTAACTTCAAATTGACTGCCTAGCGTCTCATCATCCTTCTTTTCGCCTTTCGGTTGAAGCTGAGAACGTCCCATACCAGCATCGCGGCCAGCGTCGCCACGCCGAAAATGCATACAACCGTTAGCATGAGGCATCGCAAATAATCTCAAATTATGTGAGTTTGAGTTGTTTTTAGTGGGGAGTAGAAAAGAGATGTGTGTATTCGTGATTAGTAATGTTATCGTATGAGATAACTTTGATTACATTAACTGTGTTTTCAGTTGGCGTATTCGTCATCTCATGTACTGTTAAGTTCATTATTCCCAAATTTCGCCAAATTCACCCTAATACATCTAAAGCTTTATGTACGGACCACACACCAGCCCCCGGGCACACCTCGAGCACGCATTCGGTGTGAATGTGGTGGTGGTGGAGTCGAAGAGGGTGTCGCCAATTTGGAGATCATATCTCGCGATCAGGGCGCGGGCGGTGACGGTGTCCAGCCATGCCGGTAAAGACGAGAACACGGCATCGCGTCCGTTGAAGAGGGTGAGGGTGACCTGGCCGGAAGTGACGATGACTTGCGCGTCGCCGACGACATTGTGAAGGGAAAATGGACTGCCGGTGAATAAGTCACAGTCGGTCGTACAGGCAAAGATGAGTAAACCATCGACGCTTACGGAGATGTGTGCGTGACCGGATCCTGTGAGCTCCACGCTTTTTAGTCGTTGGTTGGGCTGCATTGTAATGGTGCAAGCCGAATTGCAGTTCACGGTGCTTTCATCACTGAGTTCTCCGAGCGAGGTAATTTCAACCTGGTTTCCTCCCAGTGCCAGCTGTCCCGCCGAACAACTGCAGTGTTCGGGTCTGGAAGCGCCAATGTCACTGGAATTTCGAGGTCCGGTGCATGAGGAACATGGTCCTAGCCCCGATACCGATTTGAATTTGCCACTGGCGCATTTGAGACATATATTGTTCTGGTACGTTTCTCCCAGGGTACATATCGCCATACACCCTCCTCCTTCCTGGTCAGGACCTGTGGCCTCGGGAATCCAGTATGGTTCTTCGCATGCACATTGGGTGATGGACGTGGCAGCGGGTGCCGGAGTGGTTGCGTGTTCTGCACACTGCGTGCATGGCTCGCTTCCCTGGGTCGATTTGTACGAGCCGGTGGGACATTCCTGGCATAAGGTGTGGGTACCTGAAAAACCAGCGTCACATAAACATGAACTCTGAACGTGTGGTAGGTCTGGAGACAGTGTCTGGTGATCTCCACATGTGATACAGGCATCATCGTTGGAATGATATTTGAATGAACCCGCGGGACATGCCTCGCATTCAAGATCGCTGGTTCGCTGGAAACCGGCAAGACAGGTGCAGCTTACGAGGTTATTGGAGCTATCCAATTCTGTGATTGAATTCACTGGACATGGCAGGCAATCGTCACTCGTTGCATTCGCGACAAAGCATTTGATACAGACCCCGCTGAAGAGAAATTCATCACTTGGACAGACACAGTCATCAATTGAGATGGACCCGGGCGGTGATACTTTGCCGATGGCGCAGTTCGTGCATCCGAGACCGTCGGTGTTATCAGAGTAAGTGTTCTCTGGACATTGTTCGATGTTATCGCCTGACACTATTATATATCCTTTGGGAACTTGGCAGATGTCACTGCAGCTGGTGGTTGAAGATGAATTCACTGCGGTGCAAGTGACACAGGAAGAAAGACCGACACTTCCTGCCACTGACGAAAACCCCGCCGGACATGTTTTGCACTCCCCTGGTGTTGTTATTGACTGCCCTGTGAGATATTGACCTTCGGCACAGACTGGCAGTGGCTGGCATAAACTTGGACCAACGGACGATTTGAACTTTCCCGCTTCACATGCGGTGCACGTATTTGCGTCTAGAGGACCGTAATTCACGCCCTCATATCCGGCGACGCATTTGCAAACAGGTGGATCGAAATTGGGGGCAGTGCAGCCGGATGATCGGACGGACCCGCTTCCGCAGGATGGACATAAGGAGCAATTTCGGTTTGTAGTTAGAGTACAGCGTGAGCTTTCATATTTTGGCCCGTCGCCTACTAACGGATTCCAAAAACTAATATCACATGTTGGGTCGCATGTTCGACAGTAGCGATCCTGAGTTGGCGAACAACCCCAATGCTCATACTTTCCATCCACACATGTCTCACACTGAAGGCATGGTGCAAAAGTGTAGAATGATTTGTAAAAATTATCCTGACACGGTCTGCATTCGCCTGCGTTGCTCTCCGGCGTAGAGGTCGCACTGGCCACTCCCGGACAATTAATTCGTTCTTCCCCGTCTGGGCAGGGTTGACAATATTGGCAAGTAATGTCGCTACTGCCCGTGCACATTCCTGACTGATACCGGTATACGTCAATGGTATCACCATCCGAGTTAATTGTATATGTGTCATGAAATCCACATGTATATCTATCATAGTGCTGTCCATTGTTGAAATACGATCCCGCAATGCTACATTCATCTTCACAATCAGTCCCATATTTTCCAGCTTCGCATGCGGCGCAGTATCCACTGGAATTTCCTCCGCAGCCCGTCAGTATCGTTCCCGGGTCACAGACGGCGCATTCGGTACAGGGTCCATTGCTGCTTGTTTCTTTATATTTGCCAGCTTCACAGTTCACGCAATTACCCAGACCTTCATTGGAACATTCTCTCCATTGGCCACTCGGGCAGAGCAAATGATCAGGAATGCTATTACAAGATGTGCATGGATCAGGTACCCAGTCATTAATATTAGGGGAACCATAATTGGGTAAACCGAGAAAATATGTGTAATCAACATAATTCCAACCCCAAGGAGTTAAATTATTATCTTTATGACGACTCGAATATTCCGTCCAATGATAGGGTAAGTCGCTGAGAGCCATATTAGGTACACGTGGATGATTTGACGGAACTGTGACTGAAGTATCAAAAAAATGATCTACAGGACATGCCGGACCACCCCAGTAATGATCGATAGTTTTTATACATTCACCACCTTCATAAGAATTTGGTATTACCCTGCTGAGTTGTTCACCTTCTTCACATGTATTGAATGGTTCACATTCAGATGGTGGAAATGTGTAATCATGATTAGTCCGGTATTCTGATCCACACAACCGAACATAATGAGTTGGTAACCCTGGAGTTTCCTGTGGACAGATCGGACATGGAATACATTCACCGTCATTTGCTCCATCACAATTGATTCGATACTGCTTGATATTCCTGAATTTCATCGGTCCGTTTATCCAATCCATAGTTATTTCTGGTGCAGTCAAGGGCAAACATTGTATCTGACTGCATGGTATTTCTCTGGCTGAGCATGTTCCAGGGCTTGTTCCTTCGCAGTTATACCGAGTTAGACTAGCGTCAGCACAAACTTCGCAGTCGACACAAGTTCCTGCGTTGTCACCGCCACACCCGGATAAATACTGGCCAGAGGGGCAATCTTCAAAAGCTCTTGACACACAGGACATACAATGTCCATCGGCTGATTCGGTGCATGGTTGCAGATACTGATCGCTAGGGCAATCGGCTGCCGTTTTGCAATCATGACAAGTTCCAGAGTTATAAGAGGAAGCATAACGTCGGTATTGTCCAGCTCCACACGTCACCCAGGGCAAACAGGTTGCGTCTTCGTATTCAGGACTATTGGATTGATATTGACCCTCTGCACATGGTGTGTAATTTATACATGTTCCATTATACCAAGCATCATCCTCACAAATACATCCCCCCTTAAATTCACATTCTGATAAATATCCATTCGTACATACAGAAGGATTACATGGAACACAGGATCCCTTTTCGTTGTAGCCGCATCCCACACGTATTTCGAGGTCACCACAAGGTTCATCTCCTGTGGTATGGGGATAACATCCTCCTAATTCAGAACAACATCTACACACCCACTCGTCACCGCCATAGTCGTAAGTCATAAAATTGAAGCCGCCGTCACAATTGACTCGATACTGATAAGACAGACAATCAGGACAGGGTCGACAGTAATCGTCCGTATCGTCGGTACAAGGCGTGTTATGTTTGCGTACGTATCCTTTGGGACAAGGTAGACAATTTTCGCAAACACCTTCAAATCTATCGAAACTGGAGCATCTGTATCCAGCTGTGTACTGATGGATCCCATCCACCTGATATATGTCATCTACGCAAGTTTTGGGTGGAAACTCATTGCATGATTTACACTCTCCAGGACTGTCTGGATTGGGATAACCACATCCGTCGCGAAAAAAACCCTCGGGACACGGCTGGCATGGGGAACATGTTCCCGCTGACGTCCCATTTTGGTAACATCCTGTTTGGTAACACCCTCCACCAAGGTCTGTCACACAGTTCCCAGATGATTCGGAGCAATCAATGCATAGAGGACAGTCACGTAAAGTTCGTGGAGAAAAACCAGGACCCAGGTCCACGCAATTTGCGATGTATCTCCCCTCCGTGCAATGCTCACAGCAATGGCCCTCTGAAAATAATTCACAATCCTGACGGATATAGTTATCTTCGCAGGGCGGGCAATCCACGCATGAACCTGCTGAGAGGAAGTCGCATCCTTGATGGTACTGATTTTCACCGCATGATGGATCACAGGATTCACACGTTCCTTCACTGGTATCGCCACAACCACTCCTGTACCGTGATTTGTACTCATAGAGGTGTGCGTTCCATGGGGTTGATGAAAAGGGATGGCAAAAACCTTGTGAATCTTCCCAACAGTCATTACAATCTGGGCAACTTTCACACAGTTTATTCCCATTATTGTCTTTAAACTTGCCGGGTTCACACGCGACACAACTTCCAGGACTGAACGTCCTGGTGCAGTTAACACGACCTTCCCCCGTGGGACATTCCGGGCAAGAGGTACAACCTCCCGGTGAGTTGGAACCACAGGTGTCGGTGTTAAAGTAATAATTGTCGACACAATTCAGGTTCAGGGTGGTGAAAATTTCGACGTCGTCGCAATCGTGGCACAAACCATCATCGCATCCGGTGCATTCCGTCATGCCGGTGATAGTGTTGAAGGTGCAGGGTTCACAAGTCTGCCAGGTTGAACTCGATTGTCTATACTGTCCCTCTGGACAATCCAAGCACGTTTTGCAGTCATGAAAATACGTTCCAGGGGGACACATGTTAAACTGGAAAGCATCCTGACAATCTTGACATGATTGCGTAAAACCTTCATAGTCCTTGTACTGTCCCACTGAACATGTTGAACACGTTCCGCAAGATGTGGTATTAAAATCTACATTGAACTCTCCAGGGCCGCAATTATTGCAAGGTTCGCAGGGCCCGGAACCATTTGTGGACTTGAAAGTTCCAAGGGGACAATTTTCACATATGCCTTCAGTATCATTTATACACCCCGTCCGTTGCTGGCCAGGAGGGCATCCAGGGCAATCCATACAGGTTCCCATTGACGGAATATATGGTGAAGTTCGCACAAAATAGATTCCGTAATATGGATGACTTATGTTGAATTCTTGATAACTCATAAGAAGGTCAAAGGCTTGATTATACGCCTTACCACATAATTTTCGGTACTGGTTGGTCGGACATTCAGGGACCATTGACGAATTACATTTTACACAAACACCCTGGTTGGTCCCAGAACAGTTAAATCGAAAATAATTTTCGTTATAACTACAACCATCGCCATTTTCATCAAGGCAACTAGCGCATTGTACAGGACCATTGATGTTATCGTCACTATTACATCCTTTGAATTCGTAGGTGTTTGCCGGACATGACTTACAAGGAACGCATTGACCCGCATTGGCACCAGAGCATCCATCGAGGTAAAATCCACTAAGGCATCTACAATTTCCGTTTTCATCGCAAGTAGAACCAGTTGGTCCGACGTAAGCTACGTCACGACGTTGTTCTGCAAAATTCCAGGTAGTTACTCTTTTCATCGACGTTCCACATTCGGCGCAGGTTCCACAAAAAGCTCTTTCACAACCCGACAAGTATTCCCCGGCTTTGCACTCCTGGCTTGCAAGGACGGAGCATTCAAATTTTTTATTTTCCACGTTATTTTCGTATGGTGCACACCATCCGCTCGGTGCTGGTTTGCACCACCAATCCCATGTGGGTTTTATTGTACCATCTTCATTATGCATGTCCAGATATGTACCCGCGCCACCTGAAACAAATAAAGTTGCTGTGTTATAGTATCCTGCGGCGCAATGATTGCATATATGACGTTTGATGTTTGGAACAGTAGTTTGCCAATAATCCGACCATATCTGTGAACCATCGTAATTAGGATCGAGACCTGGACCCTCAGGTGTTGATAAAGGGGGTGTCCAATCATATGCATCGGAACTCTCTTCAAACCCCTGATCCCATACATACCACCAATAATCTCCAGATGAACATTTTGTTTCAACTTCGTCATCATAGCAGTCTCCGCGCTCGTGAGGTTTCTGTCCTGGTGTAGGTGGGCCCATAATTCCCAAACAATATCCATTTGGCTGTGTTTCAGTAGGATTGAAGTGAAACCATTCTCTCCACCAATCGTCACCAATATAAAACAAACCTTGTTCATAATTTTGCCAATATACGCGAGGATACAAGCCTTCATTGTAACCGTCCCAAACATTAAACCCGTCAAATGGAGGAAGAATCCATCCTGGTGGTGTTTCTGCGATCATCCTATCTGTAAAACAATAGGACCTTGATAATCCATCGTGCGATTTACATGAACAGCTTATTTCGGGCTCTGTCTGACATCCCCAATCAAAATAATGTAGCCATTGTTCTCTCGTCCAGACGTGTTGTGGTGGTCTCTGATAAAAATCAATAAGACCATTCCAATTAATAGGAGGAGGAGGAGGAGGTGGTGGTGGTGGTGGCGGAGGATTCTGCGCCCCCAAAATTGGCGTCACTGTTGCACATATTTCATGTGGTCCGCATACTTCACTACCCGTTATTGTAACTGGACCTTGGGATACTCCAGTTAATTCTGGAACTGTACAGCCATATTCGTTAGCTTGTTGAACTAGTGTATTATAGTATATCAATTCTTCTTCAGCTGTTCCAAAATAAAAAGACAATTGTCCGGGACCGGTATATCCATACAGTTGTGAACACGAGCTATCCAAGTTACTGCCCGTATTGTGTGCCTCGGAAATGGCAATGTTTTGTTCGTGTTCAATAATAGCGCCATGGACGCCGGCCATACATAGTACGTACAGCAAAAAGAGTAGTTTCATTTGATTGCAAGACAAGTATTCTAATATACATATTTAATTTGATACGAAAAAGAATTAACTATGCCGTCGCTACACGATAACATGTAAAGCAGTCCTCCCCCCCTTGATTGTTAAAAGTTCCAACCGGACAGGGTTGACATGATTGGCCATCCGGTGTCTTCCTGTAGCCGTGCTGGCAAACGCAGAGTTCAATAGAGGTGGCGTTGATAATATCGGGAGACATCGATGAAAACTGCGGGCAAGGCGTGCATGAGTTCAACCCAATATCAGGTTTGTACGTACCGGTCGGGCAAGGTTCACAGGAGAGTTCGTTTGACGTTGATTGAAACCCCGCCGCACATGTACGGTCACACGAACCGTCTCCCGTGTCTGTGTACGAATCATCGCAGATACATGAAGTAGGGTTGGTACTGGCTTCCAAGCCTTGCGTGGACGAGAAGGGTTGGCATGAAGTGCATGATGCATTTCCAATGCTTTCCTTGTAAGTGTCGATGGCACATGGTGTACATACTCCACCGTCATTACCGGTATACCCGGCATTACATCGGCAGTCATTTATTTGTGTCGATGACGGATCGGACGTGCTGAATTCCGGACAATCTGAACATGAGTTGGACCCGGCGTTGGACCACTTGCCGGCCTCGCACTGTAGACAATAACCCTCCTCATCAACAGCTGCGCTGTTTTGTTGGTATCCCGCGTCGCAAATACAAGCGTCAATGGATAAACTCCCTGCCGGTGAGGTGGAAGTCGATGGACACTCGGCAATGGCGTTGAAATCTGTCTGGTAGTGGTCGACTGGGATGTAGGTACATGGACCGTTTACATTGCCATAATATCCCGTATTACAGTTACACTGCGTTGCCTGGATTCCCGAATTGGAATGCATGGTACAGGGAGAGCATTGGGTAGTCCATATACCAGCGCCCGATGACAGAATTATAACGTCGTCGACACCGTAAGTTCCGGTAAAGTTCCAAAGTGCTGGTACGTAAGTATTGCTTTCACATGGAATGCACACGTGTTGTCCGCTTAGGACGTCTGAGAAGTGTCCGGGAGGGCAGTTACATTGCAGGAATGAGGTGGCAGCGGTGGCGAAATTGACTGTTATAGAGTCCTCGCATGTAGAACATGCTTCACTGCCAACTGTCTCCTTGTACTTGCCCATTTCACATTCCATACAAGCTCCATCCACTTCTGTAAAACCTCGCTCGCAAGCGCATATGACTGTTTCATTTGAAGCGGCAATGGAAGTTGTGTCGGGTACACACGTGCAATTGAGCGAAGACGTACTACCGGCGAGGGAGGTCGACAATACAGGACAGGATTGGCAGGCGCTCGCGTTGGTATTATCGGCGAATTTGCCCGCCGGACATTCGATACAATCACTAAGAACCACACACTCGGTGTAGTTATGTTCCGTGACAATTGCGGTTTCCCCGGCCACACAGTCTGTGTGCCAGAATCCATACCAGTGATTGATGCCGTGGCATGCATGGCGGCGGTTGTGCCAATCATTGGTATAGATTGGTGAGCATGTGAAGATATTACTGACCTCCGCTTGAAATGCAAAATTGTACATTCCGTATCCGGACTCAAAAACGAGATAACACATATATCCATCTGCCAGAATATTTCCCCCGTTACACTTTCCAATGCATTCAGGTGAATACCCCGTTCCCGTGGAATACGTGACATAGTCGTTGTCGGTCCATCCACATAAACATGTTGGTTTGCACCCGTAATTTCGATCCCACCAATGTAACCCCTTAGTTGTGTACTCAATTTGCATCACTCCGGTGTTTGATATAATCTCTCGAGGTGGATCAAGAACGCCATTCTGGGTGATCCAATTAGAATCGGAACTGCCCCAATTACTACCAAAATTTGAACAGGAACCTTGTTCAATGCAATCAGCATATTTGGTATGTATCAACGTCCTCTGGGAGCAGTCTTCGACGTCGCATTGGTAGAAATTCAATTCAGTTCCGATTACATATTGCCAATTGGCAAATTTCAACGTGAAATACACCTTTCGGTCGAAGCTTTTGGCTCGTAATGTGTACGTGCAATTGCTGCCGAACGCCGGATTCTCGATGAGGTTGTTGGTGGATCGTGAACTATCGGAATCACTGCCGCCTGGATTACACGTCCCACACGCCTCGCACTGACCCGGAAAGTTACAGCGGTCGGAACTTCCAACGAACCCGACGGTGGTTGTGTCCTGGCAGGGGCCACACGTTGAAGTTGGCATGTTGGCGACGCATGAGGATGAGGAGGTTCCACTCGTGTAGGTACTTGCATCCATATAGCCAACGTCGCAGACGCAGGAGTCGGATGAAGCGTCATATGTGGTCTTGACCGGACATGAAACGCAAGTGTTGCTCTCAGTCCAGAAATACCCGGCGGTACAAACACAGTCCGTAATGACGGTTGAGTTTGCCGGCGAGGTCGAGAACTCGGGGCAGGCAGGAAATGAGTCTCCATCTTTATAATGGCCGGCCAGAGCATAACACTCGGTGATGTCGGTGGAACCCGGCAGTGACGTGGAATTATCCGGGCAGGCGGGAAACGAGTCTCCGTCTTTATAATGGCCGGCAAGGGCCGTACACGCGCTCGGCAAGGTGGACGCGGCGTCGGACATGGAATTATCCGGACAGTCGGAGCAGGGGGAGGAGCCGGTCGCAGACTTGAAAGTACCTGCCAGACAACCAGTGCACGGTCCACCGTCCGGGCCGGTATATCCTTCATTGCAGCCGCATGCCGACAGCGACGTGCTTGCGGTCGGCGACGTCGAGTCGGTCGGGCAAGTGACGCAGTTTCCGCTGCCCGTTGTGTCCTTATACGTGCCAGAAACACAGGCTGTGCATGCACCCCCATCTGGTCCCGTGTGGCCCACGTCGCAGGAACAACTACTCACGTCAGTCGACCCTACTGGAGAGATCCCGTTACCACAATCGGTACACGCGTGTGCACTTATGGTTGCTTTGTATTTGCCAGACTCGCAAGCGGTGCATTCGCCATATGGATGATTTGTAGATAATGAACCCGAATAGCCTGCATTACAATAACATTGTGCACTACCCGCGGGCGATCCTGCGTTCGTCCAGTGCATGTGACATGCTATGCACCAGTCATTCACCGAATCCCATATATAATTTTTGAAGGTGTTCACATCACATTCTTCACAGCTTTGACCGTTCGTGTAAGTAGACGTGTATCCATAATCGCAATAGCAGTCACCGGGACTCCCCGTGTATCCCGTCACCGTACAAGCACAGAAGGAGACCGCATCCGCCCCGGTACTTGAAGTGGTGGATCCAGTTGGACATGCGGTGCAGGCTTCACTGCCGACGGTGGATTTGTAAGTGTTGAGTTCACAGGGAGTGCATGGACCTCCATCTGGTCCCGTGTTCCCGGCCACGCATTCGCAGTCCACAGATTCGTCCTGGCCGACGGTTAAGGTTGTGGTGTCGGTGGGGCAGTCCGTACAGGGAGTTTCGCTCGCCAGACCTGCTCGATACTTGCCGACTTCACACGCCTGGCATGCTTGGTCTGCAATGGCGTTGAAATAACCGGGAATACACAGACATAGGTTTGCGTTCCCGGACCCGGTACTGGCGGTGTTTTTGTTGCCGGTACATGACGTACAGGACGCTGTCCCGACGTGGTCTTTGAAAGTCCCAATTGGACACGGCTCACAACCACTTCCCGACGGCTGCTCTCCGGCCGGGCAGGAGACGGTGTCGGTGACACTTTGCGTGGTGGCCGCGGTGACGGGCTCTTCTTCCACTGTGATATCGACGGTTTCGAAGGACTCTTGTTGTTGTAAGTTGGTCTGAATGGCGGTGGTGGTGAGCTGACTCGCGATCTCTTCTGCCAAAGCCAATTGAAGGTCTGCAATTTCAACCGCGCCGTCGTCAGTTGTGGTGTCGGTTGTGGTGTCGGTCGTTGGGGGTGGAACCGTAATTTCCGTTTCCACGTCAATCGATGACGACAGCAGGCGCCGCATAGCCCCATAATATTGCGAGGGGGCGACGGCCGTGATGCTGATGATCTCGACTTGTGATACGGCCACCCCGGCCGTCGCCGCGATGGCTTCTTTGTACTGCTCCTGCGCGGTGGTGTCGAACTCCTCCACCGTCATGGCCAGCTGGACGGTCACGTGCACGAACAACTGCCCGCACGTCTCTCCGGGAGGACAGGAACTACATATATTGTTATTCACCGACGTGCCGGCGGGGCAGGACTGGCAGGCAAAGAATTCAGATGATGAGGTTAGTTGACCGTTTTGTTTGTACGCTTGAAAGTAATCGGTCCAACTAGATTCTGGTATGTATTGGTCATATGCGTATAGAAACTCAATAGCACCATTTAATTTGTCGTCGTACATATCACTTCCGATTTTAATGTTGGAAGAATCAAATGTTGACGATCCAGCGGTTGAACATGTTTGGCTCAATATTTCACCACCATTGATACTGAGTTTCAAAGTTTTGGTGTCCGTATTATATGACATGACAATGTCATTCCAGACGTCGTCTGTGATAGCTCCAATCATTGAGTATTCTGTACAACCTGCTGCTGGATAAAATCCAGTGTACCATTGATTCTGATAGCGTTTCAAAAAAATGCGATCACTGCTACTGTCATGAAACTCAAAAATTGCGTCAAAATTTACACTCCCCGTGTTGTATTTTGCACGAACAAATAGTGTAAATCCAGACCCACTGGACGCCAGAAAATTCCAAGTTACACTTGAATACGTTTCAACTCTAGACCCATCAAATATTGCATTTTCCGGTTTGAATGCAACGTTTGATTGAGAGGTGATTAAGTTTCGATACCTTATCAATGTGTCATGAGACTGTGAATTCCTCACAAACGTCCTGAACTCAATCTGCATCGGCTTGTCGCCAGTAACCCAGTCATGGCCGACTGGGTCGTAGTGGTCACCCTCCTCGTGGTAGATCATATGCGCCATCGTGACGGGAACACCGTCCGCCGCGAGGGTGACCCAGGGTGACGAGAGCGCGTGGATCCCGGTGTGTTCGATGTAATTCGTCAGGCCGGTGGTGGTCGTTTCTCCGTTCCCGGAGACCGAAAGAACCGGTACTTGGACCCACCCCGGAGCGTAGTTTTGCGCGAGACTGGTGTCGAAGTTGGCTTTCGTCATGTGGACCCATTTAGTTTTTGGTATGAAGATTGCATAGAATTGATGCCAGGTATTGGTACTGGGCTGGCTCCAGTAGGTTTTTGGGTCTGCACCCTGGTTGCGTCCACCATCATGTTCGTCGTCATGTGAATCTCCC
>CEVW01006986.1_pt1 | contig 20031 bp, 21 predicted proteins | sample 427061 | NCBI WGS metagenome assembly CEVW01 (sample SAMEA2623774, study PRJEB7988) | marine metagenome | biome: marine biome (ENVO:00000447); feature: surface water layer (ENVO:00002042); material: "saline water (ENVO:00002010), including plankton (ENVO:xxxxxxxx)" | depth 5 m
GAAGAATTGTTGGCGGGAGTGGACAAAGAGGACGATGCGTCAGAGTAGGCGTGTTGTTCCCCGCCGATCAGGTCGGCATAGCCGACCTCTGCCCTGTAGAGTCTGAGTAGTGGATTTGACCGAGGTTTCGGTCTTGTTTGTTTTGGGCAATACAGGGCAATCGTACATTTCACGACTCTTTAGGGTTTAGCAGTGTTTCAGATTATATAACCTAGGTAGATCTGTCAGCAATGACCGCGGCTGTCCTCAGATGTCCCATGTTCAGCATCTGTCGCAACTCGATGGCAAGGATTTGCACGTGTGAGCTAATGGGGACGCAGAGTCTGGGTTCGGTCGCGTTTCAGGAGTGGAAGGTTATGCTGCAGAAGGGTGGGAAGGGGAGACTTCTTACGATTTCTCAGTCGAGCTCAACAAAAGTGTGATTGCAATGGCTCCTGTCTCGATTGAATTGTGAATTGTATTTAAGTGAGGTAAGATTGAGTGTCGTTAGTAGCGTCGATAGACGCGAACGCCAGGGTGGAAGATGCCGGATTTTATGACTCCAGGGTTGAAACGCAAAGAACGCAAAATTCCTGGTGAGGAATTCTCTCTAGACTTTGCCTACGAGGAATGCGAAGAGCGCAAACGCTCCGCCCCAAGTGCGCTGGACGAGGTCAGAGCGATTCATCAGGCAGGAATGAAGAAAGTGGATGAAGATCCGGATTCTGGAACTCAAAGTCCAATTCTTCTTCCACCGCGGCCTAAGCGGCAGCGTGTGGGATTTCCTCATGATGAGATGTCTGATGCGATGCAAAAATTTCTTTCTCCTCCAAGTAGGGTGGACGCCCCGGTTCAAGACATTGTTCCAAGTGGGGTGGACGCCCCGAAAAAAGACAGCTCGGTAGAGTTGTTGATTCCAGATGAAGACACCAGGGAGTACATACCGCCTGAAAAGCAAGAACAGTCGCGTGTTGAGGTCAGCAATCTGTTGGGCGAGTCTAAGTCCGAATTCACGTTTGGACCGGATTTTTTCAACAAGATGCCTCCCGCGACCGACTCTGAGATGATCTCAGTACCTGCGTCGCAATCATCACCTGAGGAGCTTACAGCACCTAGGTTTGACTTGGCAGCATATGCTCGCAGGAGATGGATCGGAGAATATGATCCGGATAAAACCCCAGTATCTGATTCCCCACCATCATCAACTGAGGTGATGAAGCAGGTCCCTGAGAGGAGCGGATCAACCACACGGGAGAACACGCCCGATTCAGAGATACGTCTGGAATGGATGGATTCATTTCAATTATTCCAAGAACGACAGAGAGATCGCTTTGGAGCAAGCCTTCCATCAGATGACCCAGGCGGGGTTGACAATTTCAATCCTTCCATGCAAGACAGGATGAATGCTTCGGAGAAAGCCAAGCCATTGTTAATGTTCTTGGCTGGGCAAACATTACATGCTGATATGATAGCGGCTCTTGACGAAATCGCTGAGGAGATTTCGGCTTGTGACAACAATAACGGTTCTCACGTGTCGGAATCCCCGCAATCAGGAGATGATCCTGAGTGCAACATCAGAGGTCGCATCATGTCTGCCAATTCTTTGATGGGTGCAGGCCCCAATCACGGGTGTGTGGAGTAGGAAGTGTGTATGTGTTTGTGTCTCAGTTTGTGTATCCACCCTTTGCGGGCGTTTGTGATCAATTAGTTTCTTCTAGTTGATAATGAATGCCCGTCGCGACAAATTTTTTGACTCATTTCTGTCGTGTCAATGCTATGTCGTGTAGAGTGATAGATTCATGCTGTGCAAACACAATCAGAAAAAGAATGGTTACTTCTGTAAGCTGTGCTGGAAAGAAGGCGTGCGGGGTAAAGGTTTGTGCATGCATGGGCGGAGCCGGTACTACTGCATGAACTGGCAGTGTAAGGAATTGAGAGAACACGGGAAGAAGTTCCATCCGGTCGCGTTTGAGACTGTGGTGGCCAGTACACCTGAGAGAGTCTTGGAAGAGGTCCCCGGACCTCCAGCCGTGGTAGATTTTCACGAAGGAGGCGTCATCGCAGCCGACTCCCCCCTGCCCATGTACGATGACACGCTGTTGATGAGTGAGAAAGTGATGCTCCCGCCTTGCGTTCCCGTGGTGACGAAGATCAAGAAAGAGCGAAAACGATGCATCCATGGCGGGCGCAAGAATGGCTACTTTTGCCTGGTGTGTAAGGACAGTAACACGGGTGGCGGAGGAATGTGTGAGCATCGCGTGATCCGCTCCCAGTGCAAACAATGTAGTCTCGGTGTCTATCTGTGTGTGCATGGAAAAAAACAGAATGGCTACCAGTGTGTGAAGTGTTTCGACGAAGGCGTCCGTGACAAAGGAGTTTGTCGTCATCGGAAGCAGAGATACATCTGTTCCCATGAGACATGCAGACACTTCACGCTGGTGAAATTGGGAGCATCAAGCTTTGAGAAGGTGTATGACTTTCTGGGCAAACAAGTGAGGCAGTGGAATGAGATGAGGGCTGGTAGTGCGCCGATCTCGCTGGAGGATTGTGATCTGGTGTATGTCAAACCTCTTCTGTGTTTTGGAGACGAGGAAAAGAGTGCCGGCTATCACTACACAAACATTCAAGTTATTCCCACAGACATGCGTGAGGAGGTTGTGGTGGATGGAGTGTGGTCTGGGATGGATGATGAAAGATTCAGAAGAGAGGTTCAGTTCAACACGGCTCGGAATTTCATATTCTTTTCGAATTTATTATCTATGCCAACTCAGCAAGCACCATTTTCATCATGAGAAGGCCAGATTTCTGAACCTGGTCAATCTTTTCTGTCTTGACTTGCACCAAGTTTGTATACGACTCCTGCAAGGAGGCAACAGCGGCTTTGAACTCCTCCTCGGCTGCCAGGACGACTGCTTCCTGTTCATTGATCAGCTCTGTCAGCTGGTCTTTCGACTTGCCGAGCAACTCATCCAGCTGTTCAATTTCCTGCGTGGAGCAGAGGTCGCGCCTTTTCGGGCTGCAGCCGGGTTTGATGGTTTCGGCGTGTTTTTTCAGTGATTCGAGGTCTCTCCCACCCTTGTAATCCTCCAGCGCGTGTACGCTGCCGTACTTGATGGTGGGAAATCCTTGTACTTTGAGGTGTTCACAGAGCACCTTTCCATCCTCGGACGTACAGTCGACTTCACTGACAAAGAGGGTATCAGAGTCCTTGTACTCGTCTGTCAGACTTTCCCATGCCGGGGCCATGCTCTTACAATGGCCGCACCACGGAGCATAACATTTGAGAAAAACGGGCCGGTCTCCGGCGATTTCATGTAGGTTGTCTTTGGTGATGGTGGCCGTGGCGTAGACAAGCATGAGACTGAAAAGGGTACAAACTATGGTAGTATGCATTGGCGTTGGTATGCGATGGCTTATGTATGGTCAATGTATATGAAATGAAAATTAAGCCATTTGTCAGGATATAAATGAATGGTGATGTAAAGTGGTATGCGTTCGTTTTTGAGAAAGCTGATGGCCATGTGCGTTGAAGTGCAAGAAGAAGAGGATATAGTGATTATTGTGTGTGACGAGGAACATGTTTAAGACGCCTGAGTGGTGTCTTGCAGCGATTCCTCAATGTATTCGTCGTTGACATGTGTCAGATTTGCGTCATCCAAGATTTTATAGGTTCTGATGCGTGTAAGGAATCTTTGCTGCTTTACAATGATCATGCGCGCTCGACGTGGCCAGCCGGCGCGTCCATATGTAGTGTAGCCTACGCCCCCCGCGTAGCAGAGATAGACTCCCCCATTTTCTCGTGCACAGAAGTCGTTTGTGTGGTCGTGCCCAACGCTTAGTAGCTTGACATTACGAGCCTGAAGTGTTTGGTAAAGATTGCTCGGTGTTCCGTAATACACGCGCTCAAAACTGAATCCTGACACCTTGGACATGTTGGATTGTGACCATGCCTGGACCAAATCGTCGTATTCCTGTAGAGGGATGTGTGCGAAGGCTATGGATGTTACATTGGGGTCACTGCTTTGCCTGAACCAGTCAATTTGTGAGTCAGTGATTGGATGATATGGTCCTGCTTCGCCGTCTCTAGCGTGGACTCCGTTGTAGCAGAAGATACAGTGGCGGTGCATGTAATCAAAGAGATGTATGTGAAGAATGGTCTCCTGGTCGTCGATGATTTTGATGAGACCATTTCCGGAGAGGATGGCCCCTCCCCCTCCCTGTGACCGGTTGTGACGCATGAACTCATGGAGTGCCGAGACGGACATCCATGGGAGCTCGACGTCGTGGTTACCTATGATTACGGCAAACGGTATACCTGCTGACGCGACTGAATCTGTGATTTCTAGCATGATTTTTTGGGATTGCATGTCACTGCGACTGCCGAGAACATTGTCACCCGTGAATATGACAAGATCAGGTCGATCGTGCTCGATGAGACGTCGGATGAAGGCTGTTGTGTTTCTGCCTGAGCATGGAAATTGCTTCTCCGATTTTGTCAGGTCTTTGCACGATTCGTCCATAACCTTGATTTGCACGTCAGCGAGCTGCAGTATCTTGAGCTCTCCCGTTTTCTTTGCTCTGCGCGGTAAGGCCACGATTTTGGTGTCGTGACGCTGCTGGCCTCTGATGGTGACATGTCGAAATGTGGCAAGCGTGGCAATAATGGTTGTGAAGGTCAGGAAGACAATGCCACAGGCTATTAGGCATTTTGTACGGGTCGATTTCATTGATTTGGGTAACATGATATCATCTATCAATTCCGTTCTTTTTTTTAGTCAAAGTCGGTAATGGATTCGACCGAACAACTGCTTCTGATGGGGATGAATCATACGGAGACGCGAGATCTGGAGTCGTGGCAGAATGATTTTGAGACAGTCGTGACAATTGTGACGAGCGCGTATCGGCAGTGGTCACAATCGCTGCTGGTGTGGATGCTTTAAGGAGAGTACGAGTCAAACATGTCCAAACCATAAGGACAGACAGGTGAATAGGTTCGCGAAGACGACCACGCAATCTCCCAGCGCTGCAATTCAATCTGCATGGAATGGTTTTGTTTTTCGAGCTCGACGACGCGCGCTTGCAAGCGAAGCGTCTCGTTGGCTGCAAAGACGTCCAGCGCCTTATGGCATGTCAGGCCAAGGGCAGAAGAATGCATGTTTAAGTGCTTAAACATGGTCGTCTTTTTATACTGATTTTCCGGACACCTGCTTAATCACGTTGTCGCAGACTTGTTGCCATGCCTAAGAAGCACCTGAACAAAGACAAGAAGAAGCGCGCAGTGAAGCGCCAGGGTTGCTGCGGTCTCTTTGCTTGTCTGTATGCTCTGGGTATCAAGGTCAAGACGGCGGAAGATATCGAAAAGTATCGGCGCATGTGCCTGGAGAAAAAGTTGGTGCTTTGTCCTCACGGCAAGCGCTGGCTCGGCGGGACCACGAGGTGGGATCGGACGCGCATCTTGAACCACTTTGGCGCAAAGGTGGAGCCGGTGTCGTTCCAAGCCAGGACCTTGGGCAGAGTGTTGAAGGAAAAGCAAATCTACCAGACCAAAGGCGATTACCTGGTGACCGTCACGAAGCATGTGCTGTTTCTGCGCACAAACATGAGCAAGACGAAGCTTTTCTTGATGGATCAGCGTGGAGTTCGCATGCAGTTGGGCTCGGACGCGTTGAAGCGGAATTGTGGCCAGCGCGTGAAGGACATTGTTCGTGTGTCTGTTCCGGTTGCAGCTGTGTGATGCAATATATTTAAGAGCAATATTTTTACGTGTGGTTGACACAAGATGTTCACCAACATTCTCGAGAAAATAGATTGCTGGGCCAATGCTATGATCACAAGAATCATGGGTCCTGCATCGGGCAAACCTCCATCGGCCGAATCGGGGCCATTCGGGGACGACGAGGAGTTTTTGACTCCGCCAACGTCTCCGCAAACGTCACCGCGGACAATGGAGTCATTCCATTGACTTCAGAACACACCGAGTTTAGTCACTTTCATTTAGATTGTGAATGAACTCGGAAAGCGACATTTTACTTTTACCTGTCCTGTGCACATTTAACGTTTTTGAAATCATATCAACCATGATTTCGCGTGCGTGTGCGTGTGTTTTCCTGAGTATTGTCCTCGGTAGTGGGACGGTGGAGGCCTTTCTGCCATGTTCGATGCCACTACAATCATCGTCTCTCTCGATCGTTAAGTCACGGCCGGCATCGCCTGTACGCATGCTAGCGGACGACTCAGCGCAGTCAGCGCTTCACCAGAGCATCATTGTGCTCAAGATCAGTCTTGACAAAGGCAAAGAAACCGTGGCGGTGGAACGCGGTGCGGATTGGGTCGGCGACATGCTTCAGAAAGGAATACGCGAGATCACTCCGAATTTGAAGATGAGCTCGACCCCGTCGGCGCCGAAGATCGAGTATTCTGCATCTGGGTACAATCCCCGTTTAAATGGGCAAATGTATAACGGTTATGGTTTTTCCGGGTATGATCCACAGAATCGACAAAAAAGTTAAGTAAAAATTTGAATTGGATGAAAATTGAGTAATTTTTGTATGACTCTACTGAAACGTAATCCTCTGTGAGAAGAGAGGCCGCAACGAACCAGAGAATGCGAGTGCGGGGCGCGTTTGCGATGCCCGCTCCGGCGCCCGCGCCTGCTCCTGCGCCCGATCCCGCGCCTGTGGGCAATGCGCGCAACACCGGAGGCAGAACTCAGGAGAGGCGCCTGAAGCCCTGGCTGGACACCATGGACGCAGACACGCTGGCGCGGTGTGAGCGCGCCATGAAGCAGAAGATTGCGGTGATTGATGAGGACCGGAGCACCGGTCTCTTCCGCGTGAAAGGCAAGACGGATGAGTACGAGGTCAAGATCGAGAACACTCCGTGCTGCACCTGTCCCGATTTTCAGAATCGGCATCGGCCATGCAAGCACATTCTGTTTGTGTATCTCCGGGTTTTGAACGTGGATGCTCAGAATCCACTGATCTGGCAGCGCGCTCTCTTGAGTGGCGAAGTCCGGACTCTTCTCGACAACACGCTTCCGGCGCCTGTTCCGGTTTTGGCGCCTGTTCCGGCGCCTGTTCCAGCGTCTGTTCCTGCGCCTGTTCCGGCTCTGGCGCCTGTTCCAGTTTTGGCGCCTGTTCGAGTTCCGGCGCCTGCTCCGGCGCGCCATTCTGCAGCATCAACAAGCGAACGACCGACAGCGGAGGCATGGCTGGCTGAAACGATGCGAAGACCGACAGCGGATGACTGGCTGGATCGGCAGATGCAAGATTGGGCGCCGCCTGCTTCGAAAGCTGTCACTGTCAACTCGGAGCAGATGGTGGCGGCCGAGGAAGACGAAATGGAGGAGGTTGAGGACGAGGAGGCCGCCGCGGCATCAACGGTGAAGAAAAAACGCAAACCTGAGGCGAATTGTGGGCATGGAAAGCGAAAACGAGATTGTGTACAGTGTGGTGGAAGCAGTCTCTGTGAGCACAAACGTCAAAAAAGCAAATGTAAAGAATGCAATGGGAGCAGCATATGCGAGCACAATCGAAGGCGGAGCAGGTGTAACGAGTGCGGCGGCGGAAGCATCTGCGAGCACAAGCGTCAAAAACACATTTGTATAGAATGTGGCGGAAGCAGTTTCTGCAAACACGGGCGTCGGAAAAGCAATTGTAAGGAATGTGGAGGAAACAGCCTCTGTCAGCACAATCGTGTGAGGAGTAATTGTGGAGAATGTGGCGGGAGCAATATTTGCAAGCACAAGCTTCAAAAATGCAGATGCAAGAAATGTGGTGGAGTAAGTGTTTGCGTTCACGGGCGTCAGAGAAGAGAGTGTAAGGAATGTGGCGGGAACAATATCTGTGAGCACAGCCGCAAACGGTGCAAATGCCAGGAATGCCCACGATGTGTGATCTGTCTGACCAGTACGGCGGCGTATGGGGATAAAACGGACATGTGTTTGGGATGCTACCGATTGGCTGCAGTGGCTAATGCACGGCCTCAGGAGGCTGAGCTACAACGATATCTCGAGAACAAGAAAAAGATACAGATGAGGCGGGATATGATGCCAAAGAAGAAGGACGAAATGGCGCTCAAAAAGTTCTTGGATGAGATGCCTGGGCTTGAGGTTGTAATTCATGACAAGGCGGTGGTCGGGGCAGACGCAGAATGCGAGGGGGCCAAGAAACGACCAGACTTTCAGCTTGGAGTGAGGAAAATTCAAGAACATATGTCAATTTGGGTGGAGTGTGACGAGAACCAACATAATTTGCCCCAGTACGGCTGTGAGCTGAAGCGAATTTGGAACATGTACGCAGCAATGGTGAACAAGAAGTCTGTGCACGTGATCCGGTGGAACCCCCATGCATTCAAAACAGGGTTCAAGCTGTCTAGTGAGGCAGTGAAGAAAAACGAGCGATACGAGCTACTGACGGAGGAGATCAACCACAGTATTGAAGAGGCAGAGAAAGGCCCTCTGGCGTATACTCTGAAGATCACGTGGATTTGTTTTGATTGTAAGTGTGGCAGCATGGCGCAGTGTGGGTATGTGCACTCGAAAGTGTTCAAGACAGAGCAAGAGGTGCAGCAAGCCATTGATGGTCAGAGTTAATAAATTTTACTTGACTTTAATGTGATTTCTTAGGCCTGCATTTGTTGTACCACTTTTTCCCAATCTTCTGTCTACCAAACTTTTCATAACCTGGTTCACAGTGCATGCCACATGCGTTGGAACACCCTGCTTTCTTTGGCATGTACCTTGGAAATGTGGTCTCGTAAATATTTGTTGTGTGAATCTTATGCTGACAATGGCACCTCAATACTCTGTCCTATTTCTACAGTCTCGAGTTCCGCGTTCTTTTCTGATTTGGCGTCATCGCTGGATGGTTTGATATCTGTCGATGGGCTCTTAATGTCGATGCTGGTTATGCTGTTGGCGGTGATGGGCGCGTCGGTGATTCCGTCGACCTCGTCACCCATCAACAAAGCCAATTCCGTTTGAAGGGTGTCGTCGTCCAGGGTTTCATATGTCAGTGACGACGAGAGTGTCTGTGTGATGTCGTTTATGTCGCTTGTGCTGTCTTGCATGTCAGCCATGACCTCGTCCACGGAGTTTAGCGTTGAATCCAGACCCAGCGACTTCAAAGCCTTTGAGGTTTCCTTCATGGAAGACAGGACCTGTTGATTCAACTGCGTGGTGGCAATGGCATCCATTTGTTGCTCCAACGCCAGTCTCCTTTTGGTGGTGAGAGAGAGATTGTTTCGTTTGGATACACTACTGACAAGCAACTGTTTGACTTTGCTGGTGGCCTTGGCTGCTTGCGCGCGCTTGACGGACGCGGCAATTGTATTCAACTCACTTTTCAACTCCGTTTCCTTGTCTTTCAGTTCTTGAATTGTGTCAGTGAGTTGCATTTCAGCAAAACGCATCTTGTCCTCGTTTTTCTCGGTCCCAATTCTGGACATTGTCCACCACCAACAATGCTGTAACGCCATTAAACAGCATATGATATTTGCTATATACGAGGTGAAGACTTTACGGTATTTAAGACCACTTTTCTGAACGGTTGCCCTGGCATTCGTCGAAAGATGATGATCAGGTCCATGGTTTTCTGGCACTTCTTGATGTTGTGCCTGCTCAGCGAGGTTAGAGCTTATCGTCTGCAATCGGACGATTACGTTGTTCACATAGAAACTGCAAGTCGGTTCCAGTACCATAAAGGCGGGACTAATGATAAAAATGGCCAAACGCAGTCGGAAAAGAATATTTATGAGAAGTGGTACCAAGATTCGAATACTTTGGTACAATGCAAAGCGAACAATACTCTTTTGCGAGATGAATTGTACGAGTGCAGAAATCCACAATCGACCCATTCTGTCAACTTTACCGACTTGAAGGCCGGGAGTTTCGTGCCCTGGGTCAAGAAAGATTTGACCCTTTCGGTTGTCGGTATCTACACCGTTTGCCTTGTCGTCCTTTGCGCGTGGATGGGATTTCAACTTAGTTGTCTATGGACAGCTTTTGCCATTCCCATCATGAATTTCAGGTGTTCATGGAAACAGAAGAAGGCCTTGGAATGTTTCATGTCAATCTTTACGTCACAACAGCGTGAAGAAAGATTGGAGCTTGGAAGGTATTTCTCTGTTTGGTTCAGAGAAGAGTCTGAGCGATACAAAAAGTTGTTCACATCTGACACGCCCCAAGACAAATTGAGAAAAGATTGGTCCATCAGTCGCGAGATTCTGCGTTACCAGAATCTATTCGATTGGTGTGGACGCCTATTTCTCTCGGAGTTTTTATGGATAATTCTGGTTTATATTTTTATTGACCTGGATTCAATCTGGAACGACATTGTCGTTGTGTGTCTGATTGTCCTGCACATGTGGTTAATTGTGTGGGGCTATTTATGTATCATCAGGTGTGACAGACAGTTTGTTGCAATGATGCCGAAGGGATTTTGCCCTGCTGGTGATGACCACTGTCCGATGTCCGACTTATTTCTACCTTTTCTGTTGCTTTGCCTGACCTCTATCAATTTGAAAGAGGCAATCCAGGCGATGTAACAGAGAGAGTCCCACGCGCCATCTTGTGCATGGCGCAAAGAAAGTAACAAGAGAGCTTAGCTCTCTTCAATTTAGCTCTCTTTGCGCTGTTCATAAAGACCATTACAAAAAAAAGTGTGTGTTTGTGTCTATTTACGACCTGTGATCTGTTTCTCAATTATGACTCCCACCACCTACGAATTCCAGCCAACGTCCTTTGTACTGGACATATTGAATGAGTTCTGTTCAGGCCAGGACAGTGTGGAAATGCGCCACGCGCCCATGGCACTGAACGCTCTGCGCAATCGATTGAAGTTGCGGTCGCTGCGGAAAGACAAGAGAGTGTCGCCCCTGGAGCGCATGCAACACTGCCGCAAAGCATTGGACCGGCTGGACAACGCAGGCTGGAAACGAAGCTACCACCAGCGGCTGTTCCATGACGACTTTTTGAAGGCCTGCACCCGCAGTTTTTGGAAGACAGAGCCAGTCGGGAGTTTTGCGCGTGACCATGGCAAAGTGTTGGAGATTAACAGCTGGGAGCATCTTGCTGCTGAGGTATTGATCAGCACGCCCCGACGCTTTGGAAAGACAATCAGTGTCAGTATGTTTGCCGCGGGCATGCTCTATTCGGCGCCCTCCATTGAGCTGAGTATTTACTCTACGTGCAAGCGCATTTCCCAGAAACTGCTGCGAAACGTGAACAAATTCTTTGATATCATTGTGAACCATGACATGACGCTGGAAGGTTTCAAAGTTATTCGTCAGAACATGGAGGAGATTGTCTTACAAGGCCCCTGTGGCGTCACGGATGTGCGAGTGGTGAACAGTTACCCGAGCAAAGTAAGTTATCCGTGTCAGTGTGTATTTGTGTGATTGCTGTGCTTTGCGCTGTGTTGGTTGGCCAACAGTGGGTTCGAGTCCCACCACAGTTTTTTTTTTAGATATTTTGGTTGTATGTCAGTTTTTGACCTTGAAAACATCACTTATGCAGTCTCCACAGTGGCAATATTACGATGCCCTGTCCACCAGTCGACTGATCGAAGAAATCAGAAACATGTCAGGAAGACTGCAGTACAAATACTGGCAAACTAGAAGGACGATCGCAGAGCAAGTTTTACAGCAAAGAAGCGTTCATGTTATGTTTTAGATCACGGACGGTAGATAAGAACATGTTATGACAGAGTAGAATGAAAATTTCGCACTTGTTGCTGTTTTTGATTGTGTTGGGGTCAAACTACACTGAGACAGCGGCAGCGTCCGCTCTTGCTGTTTTTCCTAAATTCAAAGTAGACGTGGAGACTAGCATTCAACGTCGAAATCATAGATTGTTGACAGCGTTGGGACGTGTGCGAGCAAGAGAACCCCCACTGACAAGATTTGGATCGCGATTTTTGACGGCCACAATCTTGACGGTTTGGATGGTGGTGTTCAACATGGCTAATTTCTGAGAAACAAATAAAAAAACTAATGTCTTCGTGTCTCGACTGCCGTGTATGATCAATTTGATGTCGACTGGACAGGATTTGGAAGTGTTTGAGTATAGAAAGTGTGATCTGAGTGCCCAAGACAACCAAAATATACAGAAGTTGATCAAGAGATCGTTCAATCGCGAAAATGACCCGGATAAACACAGCTTTCACTCAGTTATTATGTTGAAGGTGCTTGAAAATGGTGTTCCTGACCGCTTATTTGGATGCATGTTGGTGACAAACACGCCGAGCATGAAGTATGACTTTCGAGACGCTTTTCAGTGTTTGAACGTGACATGTCTTTGCGTGGACGAGAGTGTGCGTGGAAAAGGTTTGGGCAAATTCATGATGAGAAAGTTTTTGGAGAGTCTTTGCACGGGAACAGTGGTGTTTTTACACGTTGACAAAAAAGTGTTGACCGGTGATGACACCATGCTCACGAATCGCCTGGTTGAATGGTATCAATCGATGGACTTCAAGATTCAATACAGCAATGACGTGGAGACAGCAATGTATCTGTATGTGAATGAGCCGGAAATGCTGTGTGCTTCCGACGACTGCTCATGTCAAGGCTCATACCACGATTATTTGTCAGATCCTGACGTGGATGTGGACCCCAGTGATGATTATGATCCACGCATATGGTGTCAGGAATATTGGTTGGATCGCGACTCAAACTGGGACCCCAGCCTGGATGTATTTGACCCGTAAATGGTGACTTGAGGCATAAGGATGCGATATAAGATTGCCACCGCCGTTGTCAATATGACCATGTTTATGATATTGCTGTGCTGGATACTTGAGGCAGCGTGGGCTGGGGATGTCATATCACGACATGATTTGGACCTGGCTGTGTATCGAGGCCGTGTGACGCATTGTTCGGCGCATGCAACGTCAACTGCGGACTTTTTGGAATGCCAGTGTACGGCGGGATTTTTCGAGAGTGGAAACAGCTGTGAGGCCTGTGCAAGCGGAAAGTACAAGTCCAGCACGGGAAACAGCTCGTGTGTGGATTGCACCGACCACAGCACGTCTCTGCCCGGTGCGAGGTCGGCAGCGGACTGCTTATGCAACAAAGGACATTATTTGAGCGGCCAGAGTTGCGACGAATGTGGCTCAAACACGTACAAACAGTTTGTGGGCCCGTCACCGTGCACCGGCTGTCCTCCAAATTCGGTGACGCTGACGACTGCGTCCACGCTTCTGACAGACTGCAAATGTGATCTCGGTTACACTGGCAGTGATGGTGGTGATTGCAGTGAATGTGGCGCTGACACGTTCAAAAACGAGACTGGTAGTGTGGGATGCTTTTCATGTCCAGAGCATTCGACGACAAGCTCATCGTCGGGATTGTTCACGGCAGTTGAGGCGTGTCAATGCAAGCCTGGCTTTACTGGGCCAGACGGAGGACCATGTACAGCATGCGACGCCGGCAAGTTCAAGGCCGATGTTGGACCACAGGCATGTGCAGACTGTCCTGCCAACTCCAACTCGTTGCCGGGGGCAATTATCTGTCTCTGCGATCCTGGGCACGACGGCGTTGCCGGATCGTGTCAGGCGTGTGTGGAGAACAAGTTCAAAGCAGAGAGTGGTGAGGGACCCTGTGAACCATGCGGGAGCAATGCGTATTCGTCGGCAGGGAGCGTTGAATGCACGTGCAATCCGGGGTGGAGGGGGCCGCCTTCCGAATGTGTCATATGCCCCCCTGACAGGTATTGCAATGGAACGGGACATGCTTACCCGTGTCCAGTAAATAGCACGTCGCCGCTGAACAGTGTCTCTGAAGATGATTGCACGTGCTTGCGAGGCTTTGAGAAAATCGGTGATTAGGTGAGTAAACGTCAGATATCGTTTAATGCTTTATAAATATGGGGTGGGTCGTGGTTCTGTATGTAATGCTGGTCTCCAAACGGTTTATGGTAGAGCTGGTGCATGCGGTGGTCGGCCTGGGAGTTGATGAATCTCCGCCAGACGGGCACAAATACAGTCAAGATGACAATAAAGACAAGTGCAATGTAAACAACGATGAGAGCCCCCCTGCTGAGTATCCAGTCCATCAGTTCAGACAGGAGGCTTGAACAGGATTGATAGCCACACAGGTAGGTGTTGTTAACGACGTGCTGCAACGCGTCGAGAAATACGATGGAGTTGTGTTTTTGCTTGACTTCGTCACACAAGCTTGAGTGTGCCTTCATGTTGTGATAAAACTCGTGCAGGTCACACTGTTGCAGGAGCCATGCCTCGTCTTCACGCAATTGATGCCCTGCCACGTACGCTTCGTGTAGTATGTGTATTCGGCTGATGAGAAAGAGAGTGATGTACAGTGACATTATGGACCCAAATATAAAGTTGAATGAGAAGAAGGACGGGGGGGCCTGTGGTCCGCGGTACATGGTTGTTGAAGCGCAAGCAGTTTTAATATACTCTTTCGACTGTCAATGCGACTTTGCGGCTCAATGCCATTTACGCGCAGGCGGGCTCACGGGGCGGCCGTATCGCCATGCAATGTCGGCTATTTCGCGACGCATCAGCACCGGCTTGCGGCTTTTTTCTGTGGTGGGGTCCTGATAAATGGTGCCGGCGGAAAGCATTTCGCGCTCGAGCAATGACATGTCGTCGCTGTACACGAGAGCCCCGCACAACTCGTAAACGAGGTTTTCGAGGCGAAGAATGCGTCCCTCCAGTCTCATGTTCGTCTTTCGATCACTTCGCGTCCATTTTTGTTTGGGCTCGGATTCCGCCGAGCTGCAGATGCGAAGAGGTTTTGGAGTAAGATTTGAGTCCGACATGCTGAGGTTGACAACAGCGCGAGAAAACGAGTGCGCCGGTGTCATCATGCATGTGATACAAAGAACAAGAAGCCAGCGCATTTGTGGTTGATCCTGCATTCTTATATGCCCTGTCGCATCACTGACGCAAATTATGCCAGTCCCGCGTCTGGGTTGCGAGAGACCGCCACGCGTGGCGGTAGAACTCGATTTGCTCATCGCGTTCTTTGATTGACGTGAGCAAGCTGTCCAGCCAATCTTTCTGTTCCTTTTCACTGACTGCGTGAAAAGCAGACCATACGTCGGTGGTGGCCGCAAGCATTGCGAGTCCGATGACTGGCTTTTAAATATCATCTTGTGCGATTCTGGTTGCAGTATGCAAATCGCGCCTGTTTGGGCCATAGGTTGCGCGGAGGACCGCCAAGACCGGAGAGCGCTGCTTCAGGTTTTTTGGGAGAAGACGGGTGGCGTTTGAACGGCCACTGCCAGTTGTCCTTATCAATTTGAAAGAACACGGGCACGACCCACGCAAGAATGAGCCCGGATATGACGAGGAACGACTCAGACGCCGAGGTCCAGACATGCTCCAATGTGGTTTCGTTGGTGGACAGACAGTGGCAGATGGAGAGAATGCATGAGACGCAGACAAAGAGACTGCTTGCACTGTCAATGAGCATGCCCGTCATGGTGGGTCGGTGTCGGGGTTTCCACGTTTAAGTGGGTTGCTAAAAAAGGCGCCAAAGTCAAAAAAGTGCTTACGCTTGAATAAAAGGTTTGCGCATTATTCTGAACCATGTATGACGAGAATTTTTTCTTCAGTTTTTTCTTTTTTTTGTTCAGTTACAAACTTTTGTTCTGGTCAGACCGGCCTCTCTCTCTGTCAACCCTGCTCTTGACTGTCACCTGCGCCCTTTCGCTCACCCAAATGATTTACCCCCTGGCCCACCGAGTTTTGTTCCAGAGGGTGATGGAGACAGTGCAAGATGCCAAACCGGACAACCTGTCGTTTCGAGACTTGGCAGACGGGGCGTGGAAAGGGGCGTGGAACTATGCGGACAGACTCTATGCCTTTACGCACAAATGAGTCTATTATTTTTTATTTCTGTACATTTCGTTTTCCATTTGGAAATTTGCCCACATGTCTAATGCAGGAATGGGGTTATATCCTAAATTACTACCTTCCTTGGGAGCAATTGCTCGGGATAGAATGCAAAGCGCCGATATCAATTCTGGGTGGTAGTTGCAAGCAGCCGCAATCCAGCGACGCGTGAAGAGTTCGCCCTCCTTTTTGAGTCTGAGCGCGGCGGCACTTGCAGACTCATTGCCTGAATGCGACAGGCACAAGTCTCCAAGCAATATCGGCGTCTTGTCAATGGTGTAGGCGACGTACATGGGCAGCCGCTTTTTCGACTTGATATTGGAGGCAGCTAACAACTCAAGATCCGGCTCTTGCAGTGCATACACGGGAATTTTTTGCTTTTGAACGAGCGAGTTGAGATAGGCCACGCGCGCTGCGGGGTTTCTCGTGTTTGGGATATTGCTCAGATGCGTGTAGGCGTCGCCGGCCACCGGAATGGATTCCAGCGTTGACCCCAGAAACACAAACAATGGGGGTAATGAAGCCGCCTGTGCCGCCGCCACGTTCAAACACTGTCCTCGTGCCTGAAAGAGATTCTGAGTCGAGTTTGCTGACACCATGCGACTGACAAAATTGTTGTTGAATTTTAACATGCAGTGAGCTGACGCCAGCCCCGTAAAGCGACGGCGCGGTTGGCGGTAATTATCCGAGCTCGCGCGAATCAACTTTTCGCGAAGAAGGAAGTTGAATGCACGAACGTGGTATTCGCTCTGAGGGCGGGATATGGACAAATTCATATTCTGCAGCACCTGTTTGCAGTATTTCAAGCTTGAGTACGAAGGGAGGGGTTCTGTCATGAACGAGCTCAGCTGAATCTGCGGAACCACGGTAAGCCGACTGACGATTGCCTCTGCCAGGGCGGTGAAACCGTTGACCAGCGTTTTCGAGTCCTTGTTGAAGGTCTCCTCGTACGCGCGTCCCTGAATAGCCAGTACGCCTACGTCAATGTCCTTGCACTGCACTGAGATGAATGCATGGCCTGGTTCTCGGAGGCATGTGTACACCACAGACAGATCCCCCTCTTTAAACAACTCAGCGCTATGTCCATATTTGACCTGATGTTTGCAGATATTCAAGAATCGTTTGTCGAGTGGGACGTTGATTTTGCGCCCTTGGACATGCACAGACAGAATCAGGGGCGTGTGCCACAACTTTTCTTGAACTGTGAAATTGCGCATGTATAGGACTTTATAAACTCGTTAAATACGGTATCTGAAATTCAAAGAGAGTGCCTGCATACACTCACTCGCTATCAGAATCCACAAATCTCTTTCGTTTTTTGGGGTTTTCTGTGAATGCGTCAAAGTTGGAAGAAGTCATGTCCTCAACACCTCGCGTGGGAGTCTGTACGTCAGCAAAAATTTCCATCAACGACTCCTCGTCGTTGCTGGACTCGTCTTCGTCATCGTCGCTTTCAGTCTCACTCTCGGGTTCAGACTCCGCCGCTGACCACGAAGCGGCATCGTCAACAATGTCAGAGTCCTTGTCGACAAACGAGAGATTATCATCCTCTTCGTCGTCCGACTCCTCGCTGTATTCACTCTCGTCGTCTGTAATCACTCGCTCCTCCGGATGAAGAGCATCAAACTCGGCGTTGATGACTGTTTCTGCATCCTTGAAGAGTTTGGACCGCTCACTGCAGTTCTCCCACTCGTGAATGCTGCGAATCTGGCTGAGTGCGCGCGTCTTGCTCGCGCGTGATGGGCGCGAGTATACGGGTTCAGTGGCGTTGCTTCGAATGGCTTCTCCTATCAATTCTTCAACTTGTTCGCCATTGATATTGCTGTCTTGAATGTTCATGCTGATTGACACGCCCTTCACCATTGAAGGTTAAATTAAGAAGCATTAATACACGACGACAATGTTTTAAAAAAATCAAAGTGGTTCAACGCCTGACAAGTTCGGCAACGTTTGAGTCGGTGACAAAGAGAGAGTGAATGTTCTGAGACTGATAGAGCGCTGCAACGACAAGATTGACGTCCTTTGCCTTCATTTTTGCCATCTTCTCCATTGCTTTGAGTTCGGATTTGGTAAACAGACATCGGTAGAAGTTGTCTGGCTGGCTCAAGATCACGGAGAGCCGGTGTATGACGCGCTTGTCAAAGCGTTTTGTATTGATTGGCATCAGCGTCCGGAAGTGCCATTTCAGATGAAGAATGGGCGTCACCTTCACACACTTTTTGCGTTGCGTCCAATTCATACACGAGCAGCATATGGATGCCGTTTCGTGAAAGGCTGGTATTTTCTCTTTCTTTTGCACTGCTATGGCGGAAAGACACACGTTTTCTATGGTTCTCCACACCTGGTTTTTTTTGAACTTGTCAGAAGTCATGTCCAATATGGCCAGCACCTCATCGACTGAGATGGTCTTGCGAGCGCCCGGGCTGCAATCGCCACACAAGACGCAAGGGCGGTCTTCGTGGACGTTGAGTTTTCGCGGTATGACAAGCTGAAGCCATGGAGAGCTCATGATTGTTGACGTGAGCACCGTTCGAGTGATTGTTTAAGCAACGGGTGTTTAAGTTGTCTTATGTTTAAGTAACTCAACTTTATCCGGGAGCAATGTCAACATCTGTTCTCATGTGCATGCACGTGCCCATTTACCGCAAGCCAGCCCAGAACCCAAACTACTTCCTCGATGGATTTTACAGGGTTACGGCAACGATTGACAAGAAGGCGCCCCTGTCGCATGTGTGGGCGTCTTTAAAAAATCTGGAGCAGGCGCCAGCTGTTTTGTTTTGTGCTGGGGATAAGGTCACCTATCGGAGATTGAAGCCATCGGACGACGCGTATGAAACACGGAATGCCAGTTTTGAACGCGAATATGACAGAGTTCGAGGCTTTGTGAGCGTTACGGGAGCTTGGTACGCCGACTTTCATAGCAGTATCGTCTTTGTGGACAAAGGTCTCCTATGCACTGCTTCCGTTGCCGATGTTCCACAGACCTTTCCCAGCCTTGTACCTGGTGCCTTTATGCACGAACAGCTGCGGCGCGAGGCCGGCCGTCAATTTACTGTGTATTGCAAGCTGCGCGACAGCGTGCAGTTTCTGGACGTGTACAGAGGGGAAGTGTTGACCTGTCATCGACTCGAAAAGGGCCATGTGGGGGAAAAGCGAAAACGAAATATGTGTGTGGGGATGGAGTGAATCGTGTGAAATGACACTCAAATTGTAGCATCAGCCTTTACAAATAAATTGCAAAGACTGAAATAAGCAACACACAAAAAGAGTGGCCCCGAAGGGCCGGTCGACGCCTCAGCTATAAAAAAAAATCACCCACAAACAGACTGGCCGTGAAAGGCCGGACAACGACGACAAGATCACTGTTCAGTCGGGAAGGGATTAGAAACCCGAAGGACCTGATCCACAGTGAGACCCAGACGATTGCATTCATCAGTGAACTGGTTTTCGTTGGTCATCTCAGTTTGCGCCATAAAAATGGAGTTTGACGGATCGCTGCAGGTGAAGTTGATGAATACCGGCACATAATCAGCCAAACCGGTCGAAGGATCGATCTTGGGATATCCATGAACAATGTGTCCCTCATATTGATAGTTCGCTGCCCAAAATGCCTTTGCATCTTCGTAGGTCTGCTGGGATTCCGATTCTTCGGATTCTGCATGCAAACCTTGCTGGAAATTTGCGCGATACCTTGAGCTATCAAATGACGCCTCATAATCAACAGGATCTATTTCCTGTTTGATCAAAGACGTAGGAGAGACAGCATCTGTCACAATGGCAGCAGACTTCGAATCTGGCTCCGTGTCGGGAACCCAAACAGAGCCAGAAGTAGGATCCGTGTCGGGAACCGGAACAGAGCCAGCAGGAGAGAAAGCACATGTCACAGTGGCAGCAAGACGACTAAAACCAGTTTTTTCATAGGCCTTCGCTAACGTGAGGATCCCTGATGTGGACATAGCTCTCTTAACGGGTTTAGTCGTATCAGACAAAACTTCCACTGCATCAGGCGCAGCCGCCGGAGCGGACTCAGCCGCCAAAGCTGGCACAGCCGCCGTATCGGTTGCAGCCGCCGGAACAGGCGTGACCGCCGGAGCAGCCGGAGCCGCCGGATCGGGCAAAGCCGCCGGAACAGACGTAACCGCCGAAGCAGGCGCAACCGCCGAAGCAGGCGCAACCGCCGGAGCAGGCGCAA
>CEVW01049886.1_pt1 | contig 19827 bp, 27 predicted proteins | sample 427061 | NCBI WGS metagenome assembly CEVW01 (sample SAMEA2623774, study PRJEB7988) | marine metagenome | biome: marine biome (ENVO:00000447); feature: surface water layer (ENVO:00002042); material: "saline water (ENVO:00002010), including plankton (ENVO:xxxxxxxx)" | depth 5 m
TTCCTGACCACCAATCCAAAGAGAAAACTCGGTCGTGCTGGTGTCGTCGGTGCTAAAGAAACCGGTACGCTGCGCACCACCGCGGCCGATGTTGGTGGCCTCGACCCATACATAGCTTAAAAGATCACCCTTTGTACGCAGAGGGATCACGACCTCGTTACCAGCGGCGAATGTTCCGACATAATCGAGACGCTCGGGTTTGATGGAAAAATTCGTGTGACGTTTGTAATTTTGGCGGAAAAAGGAAACCTGGGGGGATCCTGTGATGTAGGCATCCTGAGCACCCTTCGATACAAGATCAATTAATGCGGCTGACATTTATTAGTAAATGATATTAAAATTTTAGCTCGTTAACGAAGTATGGTCCAATTTCAGGTGTTGACGTGGGATGCTCGTGACGAAAATGACGAACACATTATACGTCTATTCGGTAAAACTATGAATGGTGAATCAGTATGTGTCACCACGCCGTTTGTTCCTTATTTTTTTATCAAGATTCCGTTAGGTTTGAGTGTAAAAACATTGGTGACGTGTATTGAACGAGTGTGTCCAGATAGTATTTCACACACGGATATTGTGAAAGCCAAAGATATGGAAGGGTTCCAGAATGGTGAAATTTCTCAATTTTTACAGGTATATTGTTCCGACTTGGCGACGCGGCGTCAAGTGAGTAATCGTTTACGTAAATCCATTAATGGGTTGAAGACGAAATTGAAAATATACGAATCGAACGTCGATCCTGTGCTGAGATTAATGCATCGAACTGGTATTCAATCTACGGGTTGGGTTGATACAGGAAACTCCTGTACGAGAGCGTTTCACGCGAACGTAGATATCGATTTACAGTGTAAAAATTGGAAACTATTAAAACCCATAGAAACGACTGATATAGCCCCATTCGTGATCGCGTCAGTTGATATTGAATGTTATAGTTCTACTGGGAAGTTTCCCAGTCCCCGTGTACACGGTGATGCTTGTTTTCAAATCGCGATTTCATTAGTACGATTCGGTGAAGACGAACCCTTTGATAAAACATGCCTCTGTTATAAAAACACAGATCCAAAGCTTGAAGGATGTACAATTACTAGCTTCGACACGGAACGTGATTTATTATTGGCGTTTTCTAAGTATCTTCATATTCATGACATAGACATCATAACGGGGTGGAACATATTTGGTTTTGATCTTGAGTATATCATGGAACGTGGTATGTTAAACAGCTGTCCTCTGACTTTTTTTCATATGAGTAAACTCAAAGGGTACACGTGTAATCTTACGAGTAAAAAACTTTCATCAAGTGCCCTGGGTGATAATGAATTAAAACTAGTCCCAATGCCCGGTCGTTTTATTTTTGATATGTTTCACGAAATCAAACGTGAATATAAATTAGATTCGTATAAACTTGATAGTGTTTCTGAAAAATATTTGGGTGATAAGAAGATTGATATGCCTCCGAAAGAAATGTTTGCGCGATACGTGGAAGCTGATCCTGTAAAATTGCGAGAAGTTGCCGAATATTGTATTAAAGATACACTTCTTCCACATAGACTTTTAACAAGACTCTGTACACTCATGAATCTTTTGGAAATGGCAAAAGCGACGTGGGTACCCCTGAGTTACCTGGTAGAGCGTGGTCAGCAAATCAAGGTGTTTAGTCAGTTGACGAAAAAGGCGCGTGAGATGGGATTTAAAGTTCCGACATACGAGTATGGATATACGGATAATGCGGGGTACGTCGGTGCTACTGTTCTGGAAGCGCAATCTGGGGCGTATTACACACCCATCACAGCACTCGATTTTGAAGGGTTGTACCCATCTATCATGATGGCACACAATTTATGTTATTCGACCCTTGTAAAAGATCCCAAATACGATAACTTACCCGGTATTACGTACGAAAGATTTGGAGAACATACATTCGCACAGGACGTTCCCAGCATTTTACCGAGTATTTTGAAAGAGTTGAAATTGTTTAGAAAACAAGCGAAAAAAGATATGGCAAACTCAACTGGTGCTACAAAACAAATGTATAATGGTAAACAGCTCGCATATAAAATTTCTATGAACTCCGTGTACGGTTTTACCGGGGCGTCTAAAGGAATTTTACCGTGTGTAGCCATCGCGTCTACGACAACGTTAAAAGGAAGATCTATGATTGACGAAACGAAGACGTATGTTGAAAAGCATTACCCCGGGTCGAAGGTAAGATATGGAGATACAGATTCCGTGATGATTGAATTCGATGTACAAGGTCGAACAGGTAAAGAAGCCATTGAATATAGTTGGGAACTGGGAGAGCGTGCAGCTGATGAATGTACCAAGTTGTTCAAAGCACCAAATAATCTTGAACTCGAAAAGGTATACTGTCCGTATTTTTTATATTCAAAAAAACGATATGCCGCGAAGCTTTGGACAAAAGGTAAAGATGGAAGTATGAACATGGATTACATAGATGTGAAAGGTCTACAGTTGGTACGTCGTGATAACACACCACACGTGCGCGAGGTGTGTAAGGAACTGCTCGATGTCGTATTGGATAGTAGTGGCACGGACGCACCTAAAGCGCTGGCGAGAAAACGTGCGGTTGAACTTTTAGAAGGTGACGTTCCAAACGAAAAACTCATTTTAAGTCAATCATTATCCGACACGTATAAAGTGAAGGGTGAGAGTGTTTCAGTGACGGGACATCAGGTTGCCAGTATTAATCAAGCGCATGTTCAGGTCGTTCGAAAAATGCGCGAACGTCAACCGGGTTCAGAACCGCAGTCAGGTGATCGTGTACCGTACATTTTAATCAAGACGGAAGATCCTAAGGCGCGCGCATTTGAAAAGTCGGAAGATCCAGTGTATGTTCGAGAGCATAATTTACCCGTCGATTATGCATATTATTTTTTGAACAAATTTCTAAACCCCGTTTGTGATCTTCTTGAACCCCTGTTTGAAAATGTGAAAGATGATATTTTTGGTGAACTATTGATGAGAGCTAAACCACCTAGGAAAAAGAAAGCTGAAACAAGCAAATCTCAAATGCTGCTGTGTGATATATTTAAAAAAAAGACACCTTAATAGTACATGGGTGTCACTGAGCAGTTGACTGCGATCATCGACAAGGAGGTTAAACGGGCGACGAACGAACAGGTTAAAGTTGTAGAACAGAAACACAGGGAGCATATTAGTCAACTCAAACGTGAACACAAAGAACAGTCTGCTCCAATGGTACAATCTCATCGAGAGCAGATTTCACAAATGACTCGATTACACAGGGATCAAATGTCTACTATGGAAAAAAAGTATCAAGAGACTTTGTATTCTATAATCGAAAAAGTTTCCAGGTTGTATTCTGTACCTATACGGGTTGCCCGCCGAGATCTTATGGGTGATGATACGACGCACTGCATGGGAATTAAGAAAAATGGTAAACTATGTATGAATCGAGCGATACAAGATGGGTATTGTATGTTTCATGTGAATGATCCAAGACCATGTACACCGATATTGATGCCACAAGGTCTTCGTCACAATCACGCATTTCCATCTGGGTTTGTAACGGGATGTCCTGCTTGTGAAAATCAAAACGTGAATGAGTTTAGAGAATTGGATTCTATTATGTAGAATGAACAAATCGGATATTCTATTATCATCAATCAATACATTTTACACAGTACCCGAAAATAAACATATACTCATCGAACTACTGAATAAGAGTGGTGGAATTTCACTTCGAAATCTCGAGTGGTTCATCACGAATTATTCCAAAAAGACAAATTTAGCGTACCAGACTGGAGATGGAAAAATCTTTAGTGTACACTGCGCATATAAATCTAGTCTTGATGGATATAGTAAAAAGTTATTTGATCCATTTTGTCGAAGTGAAAAAATTGTGTATACAATTCCGGGCACACAAGATGAAATTCATACGACTGTCGCACAGTTGAATTTCATCCGATGGTGTATTAAAAACAAAATTGTCGATTATATTCGAGACCATCACGACACGCTGTTTAGTAAGCAAGTGACATGAAACCACCATTGAATCTAAACGTCTGATATCCGACGTAATATAAGTGTAAGGTATATGTATCCGTTAATCCCCCTGTTAAGTTTATATCTAGAATAGTACGATCCGAATTCAACTGACTAAAATCTAGGCTTCCCGATGGCTCCACATTAATCGGATTCATCGAGAATGCGTACGTGTATATGTTTTTCTCTGGACGCGATAGTCTACAATTGTTAGTCACTACATATTTATAATAATTCGCTTGTGGCGTTGGTATGTTTGGTAAATCTTGACCATTCACAAAAATTTTAGCACTTTGCATAACCGGGTAGAAAAAATCATTATACGTCGTAAAATTTGAAGTATTGCTCGTGAAGTTGAACCTATTCTCGAAATACTTTTCGGGAATGGTGGCACCACCGCCATCATCTTCATTTTCATCTTCGAAAACTGTTTTTCTGAAAAACCAATTCAACGTCTTAACGGGAATATTTGGGACGAGTTGTAATTTAATATTATTGTCACCCACAATAGTCTGTTCTGTCGGGTGTTTTTTGGCTATATCTGTGATGAATGTTTGCTCAGTTGTCATGAGAAATGTACGCTCTTCGGGTGAAACTGTAATCTCTTCTGTAATTATATCAAACGTATCTAATGTTATGGTGGATGGATTATTAGTGAAAAATGTTATCGGCCTGACTTTGAACTCAAATTCAATCTTTTGTTTATGAATAGCGCACGTTGGAAAATATGGTCTATTCGGTAAATTTGTCGAATATTCATCACTTTCATATTTTCGAGAAAAGAAGAATGGAATAGGAATCATTAATTCTGATGGGTACCGAGAAAGTGCCGCATCATTTATCATAGATGTTCCTTGTGCACCATTTCGGTTCAATGTGTAACGTTTCGTATACTTTTCCGAATCATCCAAGTATAATTCGTCGTATATGATACCCCAGTCGTCATGATATTTATCCACCTCTAGTTCATCAACACGCATCGCTACCGATTCAAAAATATGGCGACCAATCTGATCCGCTATGTTAGAAGTGGAATCGACGGCTGGAAAATTTATGTGTACGTACATGTTACTCAACAAATCGCCCATGTTTGTCGGATTTAGTGTAACTTTCACAGACTCACCGAAAGGCCACGACGGCCCCGCACTTGTTGGTTTGTGTACAGTTACACGTTTATGATATTTAGAAAAATTCGTATGTTGTTTGATGTCATAATTAAAGAACGAATGTTCAGTGTCTTTATTTAAAAGGTATGTATCCTGTTGACCTATGGCATTTAAGGAAAGTGTAGCTCCTGTGTTTGAACCTTTCAAATCCATACTTATCTATTGTTTATATATTTTTAATATCATTTTCCCACATAACTAGAGGACTCGTATGCTTCATAATTTCCAAATCCATTTTCGCTTGTTTCGATTCTTCGAGCAGAGATGCGACGCGTTCTTCGGTGTAATCGACTGTTTTAATGTTTAAAAGATAATCATACGCGCCATCCACTCTAGGAAATATGGTAGACATCTGCGCTTCCAAATCTTGTTTTTTGCGTTTAAATACCACAAGACTTCCATTGATGACCATAGTCACAAATTTAGCGCGATTGGAATACATTTCAGATTTTTTCTGCAGTACTTCGAGTAGATGTGTTTTTCGTTTTTTGTAATACTCATACCGAAGACTGATGAAATCAAGTAAAATAAGTTCGGGATTTTTATATTTATGAATACCCTTTGTCGGGTGGAATAGATGCATGTTACTCGTGCGAATAACTTTTTGAAGTTTGAGATCCTTGATAATATCTTTACCCCTGTACTCTTGAATGACGAAATCTACGTCCTCTGTGGTACTGTTATTCGTAAAACTTCCGATGATTTTCTTTTCTACGAGCGTGTCCAAGTATTCTTTATAATCTTGAGTCCAACGACCGGGTGGAAGTTCTGTAACTTTGATTGTCGTACCGAGAACTTTCCACACACCTTCCGCGACCCAGGTATCATCGTCTTCGAAAATGCGACCTTTAAACCCCCTAAACCACGGTTTCATCCGTTTCATAGATTTACCTGAAATGTGATCGATAATATTTTGTTTGATATCCATTGGATTGAAAGGTGGAACATAGCAACTGAAACCGGTGCCGATACCTTCCGTCCCATTCACGAGAACCATTGGAAGTGTGGGCATGTAATATTCGGGTTCGATAGAACGACCATCGTCGTCCAGGTACGTGAGAATCGCATCGTCTTTCGCATCAAAAATTCGACGGGCATCGTTTGTCAAGCGCGTGAAAATATATCTCGTTTGAGAAGCGTCTTTACCACCCATGAGCCGCGTACCAAATTGTCCACATGGCTCCAGAAGATTGATATTGTTAGATCCCGTGTAGTCGTTCGCGAGTTTTACGATAGTTTCAGCGAGAGACACTTCACCGTGATGATACGAACTCTTTTCGGCGACGTACGCGGCTAATTGTGCGACTTTCATTTCATCCCTCAAATTTTTTTGAAAGCATGAGTACATAACCTTTCGCTGAGAAGGTTTGAGTCCGTCGGCTACATGTGCGATCGATCGCTTAAGATCTGCGAGACTGAAATTGACAAGATCCTTGTGTACAAAATCTGTAATGTTGAGTTGCTTTACATTTCCATACGAAACTTCAAGTTCATTCGCGTCTTTCGAAGTACTTTCAAGTAACCAGGTTTTGCGAGCATCCGCCATCTTTTTGTCAAATGCGAGAACAATCGATTCATCGGTCATTGTATCCACATCGAATTTGACGGTGAGATCCTGAATCTTTTTGAAATATTCACGAGCTTCGGCAGACGTAGACGTACCGAGACCCTTATAATACTTGATACGCCAACCATTCTTACCATCTCCGTACCAGGATCGAAACGCTGAGTCGGTGTAAAACGATTTGGTTTCCGAACCTTTTGTAGCCTTGATGATGGGTGTCACCATACTCACGACGAAATTTAGTTTCAGAAGACTTGGCCAAAAGTAATGAATCATGTTCAAGATGAGACCTTTGATGTGAGAGCCATCGTTATCGGCATCTGTCATGATCATGAGTCGTCCGTAGCGAAGTTCGGACACGTTCGTGTACTCTTTACCTTGCTGAAGACCCAGAATCTTCTTGAGATCGTTAAATTCTTGATTCGACGTCAACTGTGCTACCGATGAATCTCGAACATTTTTACACTTACCTCTCAAGGGAAAAACGCCATAGTGATCTCGTCCAACCACAGAGAGACCGGCGACCGCTAGAGTCTTAGCCGAATCACCCTCCGTGACGATGAGTGTACACTTTCCAGATTGCGTCGTTCCAGCTTTATTCGCATCGTCAAGCTTAGGAATACCCGTAATTTTTGATTTACGAGCCCCGCCATCTGTCTTTGCGAGTTCTTTCATTTCTTTGAATTTCGAAAGAGCCGTAAGTTCGTCCGAAATACCAGTCTTCAACGCATTTTTTACGAATGTTTTGGGCATTTCAAACTTCGAGCCAAAGTCCTGTGCCTTGAGTGTGCACTCGGATTTGACTTGACTCGAGAAGGTTGGGTTCTCGAGAGTTGCCTTCACAAAGATGGCGAATGTATTTTTAACCTGTTGGGGCTTCAATTTGATTTTCTTTGTCATCTCTTCGATGATTCCAGAAGCGATGAGTGAGGCAGCGTGATCAACGTGTGTACCACCCTTAGTAGTACAGATACCGTTTACGAACGATACCTGTTGCATACCATCTTCAGAAGGACCGATACACACGGACCAGCGGTCGGTCGTAACACTATGTACATTTTCGATACCATGCATCTTCGCGTACGCTTCGAAGTTTTGTTTGGGAAGAACATCACCATTAAACTTCACTTTACAATTTGCCGAAGTACAGATGTTCGCGTCCCATACTCTCTTTTGAAAGATCTTGTAAATGGAGTTGTCCATTTTGGACATTTTGAAACGCCTCCAATCCGGAGTGAAGGTCACGGCCACGGATGATGTAGCACCCGCGTGTTTTTTGATTTTTGGAGGTTCACAAATGGACATATTTTTGGACCAGTTTTGGGTATACGTTTGCTTCGTTTCGTGGTCCTTGATGACCACAGAGAAATTACCCGAATAAATATTCGTCAATTTGGCCCCATATCCGTTGCGACCACCTACGATCCGCTTTTGGCTGTCATCATAGTTGGTACTTGTGAGTAGATGTCCAAAGACGAGTTCGGGGTTCCAGACGTTCTCCTTATCGTTAAACTTGATACCGATACCCCCAAGCGGTCCATTGTTTTCAATGGTCACCGCACCAGTCTCTTTGTCTATGGAAACGGAGATGGCTGTTACATTCTTGGGATGAAGGGAGTTACGATCGATCGCATTCACGAGGATCTCGTCAAAGATTTTCAAAAGGGCTGGGGAGTACTTGAGGTTCTTCTTCTCAAATTTCTTCCCATCGAGAATCCAATAGGGTTCAGTACTCAAATCAACCGGACCCACATATGAGTCGGGTCGTTTGAGTACGTGTTCAATGTGAGTGAGTTTTTGGACACTCTCCATTTTCCTTATTTTTTTACAACTCTAGTCTCTAACTTAGGTTTTGGTTTCCTTTTATAAAAATCATATTGAAAAAATAAATATGGACATATCAGTGTCACGTAAAAACGTATAAGTTTATGCATATCATTATTGGTGTCACATTTTTAAATGTGGTATTATATAAATGTGGAGAATATTTATACTTTTATATTTTTCATATCTCATTCTTGGACCACATTGGGAATCAAGGCTGTTAAAATCCGAAAAAATTTTATTAGTTGATTCGTTCAGGGAACTTTTTAGACGTTCGATATTCATCTCATATGTATCTTTACTGTTCATCGCGTGGTTTTTGTATAAACCGTCTATATACTCTTTCATCAGTGCTCTTATGTTATCGGGTATGGCGACGGTTGGATTTCATTTTAAATATGGTTATGAAAAACCGATACCGATGCACGTCATTTTAAACATGTTTCTTTTGTACATGGGAAGAAAATACATGACAACTCAGTTATGGATTACTGTAGCACTCGTATTGTTTTATACGATAACTCACGATATGTTGTATATCAAGTAATATCAATACCATTTTTCAACGCTCTTCGAATCAAACCGTCATACCATTGTACGATTTCATCCTTTGTTTTAGATTTGGGTCTTGGAGAAAGGCGTCTAATCACACCTATTTCTCGGTGTTTGAGAGCTTTTATATTTACTTTTGGTTTATTTAAGAAACACGCATAACAGACGGGTTTCACATTTAGTCTTCCTCCCAGGAACGAGTAGAATTTATCGTTATTCGTCGTGAAAAGTGGACGGATTGATCTGTACATACGAATGAATTCCTTTGTTCGCCTTCCATGTGCTCGTACACATGGATTTAATGGAGCTTCACACAAAAAACATTCCGATTTCCATACCAATCTCATATTTCATACAAAAACAAAAGCTTTAATTTGACTTAAGTCAATGACGAATATATGGAAAGTATATTCATCATGGATTATCACGCGCATCTCGAAAATGTCATGCGTCACATGAAATGTGATACACCTGACGAAAAGTGTGAACACTTGACAAGAAGTATCATGAAAATGAAACACGGGTACACCCGTCACGCTGAGAAGAGAAATGCGCGTACAGTCATGTTTTTGGATGAAGCACCCAAACGAGTTGTCGAACAAAAACACGTGGGGCGTTTATGCCAATCTACCACACTAAAGGGTAAAAAGTGTACATTCAGGGCGACATGTGGCATGTATTGTAAAAAGCACAGTGTATCTAAGATTGAAAGTGTGCTCGGGAAGAAGCCGGTTCTTAACTAGTATTATTTTGTCGTTATATATAAATGTTAGATCAGGATACACTCAAACCCGTGATCATTTCTATGATCGTCTATCTTCTCGTCGCAAAAATGATTCCCGATATTATCAAAAAACCTACTGGTATTACATTCATAGATGATATTAACACCATGCTCATAGCTCAAAAGGGGTCACTCGGTTCCGGAGCTATTCTTACTGGTCTTGTTGTCTACATTACCAATTACCTGGTAGACGAATTCGCTTAAAACGTTATCTTTTCCAGTAAGACGTTTCGTATGACTATGGTCCATATGTCGAACCCTGTTATCATAAGCATGTTTCATGAACTCCAAAAGTTGGTCGAAATTGGGTTTACCCCAAGACATACCCTTTTTAAATAAAAAGTCATCTCTCTCCAATTCTTGAAGTTCACAATCTATTGTATAAGGTGTGTGTATGTATTCAGGAGCTCCACCGTATCGAGTTATGATAACGGGTTTGTCTCGAACTGCCGCCTCGACAGCACCCATACCAACACCCTCCGAATTCGAAAAGCTCACATAACAATCACCACGGTCATGAATTTCATCCATGTCTTCATTGGAAATTAAACCATTTACGACTTCTACACGGGGAACCTGAATTTCTATATCTTTACCACACGTTGCCTTTACGAGAAGTCTCGTGTTCGGTTCGTTTAAACGAACGAAAGCTTCCAGAATTTTTCCAAAATTTTTGCGTTGATCGAGAACGTTTCCGATATGGTAGAATGTAAACGGTTTTTCTCGTGGAGTTGGAATGTGTGCGTGAATGATGTAAAACTCGTTATCAGGAAATTGTCGAGACAGTACTCTTTTACAGAACATACTCGGAACAGCCACACGTTTAAATTCGGACATAATCATACCATAATCTTCGTGTACCGTTTCTGTTTCACATACAGTCATACACGCCAGGTTTTTAATACGTGTTTTGGCGTATTTCACGTACTCCATGTGTTCCTTGAGTGGAAGTAAAAAAATGAGAGCATTATCATCTTCAGGAAGTTGAGATCCTATGGTATAATACCCTGTTCCAGGAAAAACTCTTAGATATTTTTTAGCATGTTGACCTATACCCGTGATGAGTTGAGGTCCTATGAACAACATTTAGTTTAAAGATAATATTTCCTTTATATATATTACAATGACTTCTCTCCGTGACGAAATCGTAGCTGAGATGCAGCGCGTCCGTATAGATAAAAAGGCTCTCTTCGAGTTACTCTTGAAAATGGTCGATTCTTCTGGTACTAGCGGCGAAGCCCTAGAGGGTCCACCGGGTCCACGTGGTCCACAGGGGCTTCAGGGTCCACCAGGACCTCACGGTCTTCAGGGTCCTCCTGGTAAGGATTGTACGTGCTGTGCGGATAAGGAAAAGCCCGCCGCCCCAGCTAAGCCCGCGGCTAAGAAGCCTGCTAAGAAGAAGACCCTTCCCGGTGTTTAATTATATACGACGAACGTCCAATATTAATACGACACGCTTACCATTACCCGGTTTGTTTACTTCATGATAACGTGCGTGATCAAATAGAAAAGCCTGACCATCTTCATGTACATGTGATTTATTATACGTATAAAGTGTACACGTATCTTCACTTTGTATGGTGAGATGGTATCTTAACAAAAAATTAGTTTCTGCTCGGTGTGGTGCTATGTACATAGGACCTTCTATGACTGCAAATACAGCTGTATTTTTGTATATACTCGGTATTTGTTGTACTAAACTATTCGTCACGGGAAAATCTTTCACCCTATAAAAATAATAATTATCATTCTTATCAAACCAGTGATCGGAATCATGAAAATAGTTTTTATTTAATGTTTTTGAAATCTCGTCAAATTCTTTTTTTATTTTTTTGTAATGAAATTTTATTAACCATAAACCCGTAAAGTCGTGTATTCTATATATTTGTGAATGAAAGAAAATGTCAATCAAACTATTTAATATTCCAAACATGGGACGTTTCATATTCTGAAAATAAAGACGGTCGATGGGACTTTTCATATAGTCATGCAATACCAGCCCAAATACAAAAAATGGTATGAACCACATTATTTTATTCACATATAATAAAAAATGCCAGGTTACGACAAGATCTCTATGTACACAGCTCCTTCTCCTACAGACGAAGTGGACACTGTTGAAAAACGTTTCGTCATGCCCAATCTTACAATCGCTCAAATTGTCATTCTTAGTGCGATCATCGCGTATGCGTACTCTGCTCGTAAAATGAATGGTGCCATCATTTCTACCATGATTCTCGCCGTTGCTCTTTTACACGCGTATGATCACGTATACCTCGTGAAGCGTGGTCCCGAGCGTGAATTATTTTAATTGTGAACTGTGTTTCGAAGTACATTTTCCGTATAAATTTTTACATTGAATACCCTTTAGAGTTGTGTAGGGACATCTCACTTTATTTGTAATACACATTTTTGTAAGTCTTTCATTCTCGATGCGAAGAAGTTCATTTTCTGCAACGAGGGCGAGAGTTTCCATATTGTATTACAAATCTATAGTATTGTTCTTACTTAGGCTATATTCATACATCATAAATCTTACATCCAATATCATCGGGAACTTCACCACAAAATTCGTATAGGTCCATGATATCGTCGTGTTCATCCAGTGAGTCTTGTGTCACTAGTTCTGGTTCGTCAGACATGATATCGATGACATCATCCATCAAATCAAGAAATGAAGCGAGTTCTTCCAGGACGATGCGTCTATTGTTACTTCTCCAATTAGATGTCACTTTAGTCTTACGTAAAACTGACTTGAGCTGTCTATTCTGAGTGATGATCTTATTGATATCCGATTCATTCGTCGCGCGCACGCGAACGGATCTACGAGAGTGGACACTGACGGGGAAGAGACAAACCGATGGCATATTTTATATTTGGTATTATTCTTTATCTTTGTTTCTTTCTTTGATACGTATTGCCCATTTATTTTCCTTTTTAAATTTTTCATAATCAATTTCTGGTCCAAATATTTTAATAAAAAAATCTTTCAACGTTTTTTTCTTTTCGGGTTTCTTGGGATTTGTGGATAACGCAATTGGTTTTATAGCACATACAAACATTTGTTATACATTATTAAAGTTTTAATTCCATAATAACGCATGTGTGTTTTGGAAGAAGTGAGAGAGCGCATGGAAATGGGTCGTGAAAAGTATGGACACGGTGTACGTGTTGATGATGATACTCGTACTTGGGGAACGCGTAATAATTCATGGTTGAATATGGCGAGAGAGGAGTTTTTAGATGCGATCGTCTACGTAACTGCTGATTATATTAGACATGTTAGAAAAGAAGATCGGTCGTTCCGAAACTCAGTAGAAGATGATAACGAATTAATAATGTCCATCATAAGGGATTTTAGTACTGTCGAAAGTTCAAAACACAAAATGCTTTTATGGAACTTGAAAATGATATGTGAAAAAATTTAATTACATATATTATAAATGAGTTCGGCAGGAAATCTTATTGATTTTGATGGAGTAGGTCCAATTATGGGACCAATACAACTTTCTTCACAGTTGTCGTGTATGTGTTGTATATTAATTTTTATCAAAATGTTGTTAGATACCCCAACTAAAACGTTCCCCGTATACTTTATGCTCGCGTGTTGCTTATGTTCGTCTTGTTCGTCTTCTGCGGTGTTAGTTGATGATACAATGAATCGTCTAAACAGTGATAATTATAACCAGGAATAATGATCATTCACTTAAGGAGTATTCAGCTGTTTTAATTCCTAGAAACATATTGAGTGCATATGTTAATTGAAACCATACATCAACCCATTTGTGTGTGATACACCATATAGGTACACTCGTTAATATGAACATAATGTGTGTTGTTAGTTCTATAAGTGTTAACGGATGTGTAAGGTGTACAGTTATAGCAGTTATGATACTTATGTTAAAATTTACAACATCAATTACCAAACCTCTATAATACGCAAGACAGAAATTTGCTACGGTGAACAAGAACATGATAAACTTTGTCATCGAAGTATATTTCACTGTGTTGATATATTCGACGTGTGTAGTCATGACGATTCGCGTTTCTACATTCGGTTCGGAAACTGGTACGTTCTCGTCGACACCCACATGGACATCACCATTTGGTTCTTCGACGAGAACGTGTCTATTTGTCTCCATCTTAATGCTATACTTATTTAAACTTTAAATGCGCGGCGAGTATGGCGAGTAAAATAATAACGACGGCAAATTGTTCGTCATTAGGTATAGGGCTTCTCTTAGCCCATCCAACGGTAAAAAATACGGATAAAAACACTCCAACACCCCTGAGTACGGCTTCTTGATATTTATTCATTTATATATACAAATATTAATTATACATCTCCATCTCCATTGTCATACGCTTAGCGGTGTGATATAAATGTACCGCGGCTTCGTCTGGTAAAACATTGAAAAATTCACCATTGTCTGCGCGATATTCACAATAATCTTTATGAACTTCACGTTCAATTCGTCTCGCTAATCTTGGGTTATCTACCTTATGTTTGTAATGTACATTGAATTTCGTGGGAACGCTACTATTCAATATTCCCAATCTCTGTTTCAAATTACCTGTGTACCCGAGTTTGACTGGTGTGAACGATGGATTTGTTAGTATGTACACAAATGTCATAAGATATTTTATATAGAATTCTTTAAATGTTCGTAATAGATAAATGACAAGTTGGTTGGGATCAAATGAATGTTCCCTTCCTGAATGGTACAACCCCATTGACCCAATTCTTCAGGAATTTTTAAGAGAATTTCACTATACGAATAATGAATCGCGTCGACGGTTTATGTGGTTATCGTGTATATACGACACACCGCGTCAGACTGAGTTGGGTTCGTGTACGCTACTCAAACGTACACGTCGTTCCAAGCGTTTGAATTCCACCATGACGAATGTCACTTTTATAAATTTTACCAGGCGCGAATTAACAATAACAGTTTCGACTATAGCGACAAATATAAGTGGGTGTGGAATAGGTGTAATGGGGAATAGTGTCACTATGGATGTTACTAAAACGACGCCGAAATCACAAACGATAACTATAAAACCCGTATTACACGAACACAATCTGGTGAAACGTATCAAAGATAAACGTATACTTAATCATTTCACGAAACGCTCCATCAAACATACTACAAATAAAATGCATTTAATTATTCCGAAATGTTTATCCGCATCTACGGCGCAGATTGACCCATGTTCATTTACATATTATTTAACCGTGAGTGTAAAGGGTAAAAATGGAAAGCAAAATGAGTTAATGACGGATATATTACATCATTCAAATTGTGACGTTATATTCAACGACGAAAATATTGACCAAGATAACCTGAGTAAAAGTATAACTAAACACATAATAGAACACGTCGACCAAAGAGAAAAGGATTTGGCGGACGCGACCCAAGAATTAGAGGAATTAAAATTACGAAAAAACGAATACTTAGAAAAAGTTAAGAAAATACAGGGTGAAGATTAGTTTATTTTTGGAGTAACTCCAATGCTTTGAGTTGGAAAATATCACATTGTGCGTTAATAATCAGAGGTACCCATTCAACACTTCTGATAATTGCCTCATCTTGTGACACGGTTTCAAACATTTTGTTATAGAAACGTGAATAAATGATTGGATTATTCATCAGGGGTGTTTTTGGGTATAGCATACACCATGACATTTTTGTGTGTTTTGCGTCAATAGGTGCGAGTGTACTAAATGTAATCAATTCATACGGAGATTTTAGTTTAATTCGAATAATCGAAGTTGCCGGTGAGACAAATCTACTATGAATTTGTGAACCATTCTTTGGCTGCATATGCTCCGTAAGTTTAGATGATGCCTTGGGTTGGACGGTGGCAAAGCAGTCTACGTAATCATCGAATGTTTCAATCTTTGTATTTTTTATGATACCGTTATCTTCGTCGGCAAAATTATGAACAAAATTAATATGAGAGATATCTGTTGCGTTTAAAATCCAGTCATAAATATTTCCGTCAAGTTCTTTTGAACCGTATACCTTTACCCAGTCGGGGTCGAACAATTCTTGACAATATTGTGTGGGAAGATTATCAGCCTTTTTTGTGTTCCATATAAACCCACCATTTTCGACAACTGGGTATGTTTCTAAATCACCATTCATTGGCAAACCATTCATGGATGGAACGTTTTTCAATTTACCTTTTGTGTCGTATTCCCAACCATGATATGGACATTGAATATTATTACCCTTTATTTTTCCATTACATAGGTTGGCACCTCTATGTGGACAGATTGAATCGACCATGGCGATTTTACCATTTGAATTTTTAAACAGTGTGTGATTTTTACCATTCAATGTAATCCTCTCAATACCCAAATTTTGGGAGATGCCTACACCGTACATTTTTTTATATAACGTTTCATTTTTTTAAATCTCCGTAAATATCTAAAATATCTTTGACGATCGGACTTCTTTCTATATCTTCGTGATCGAAAGTGATACACTCAATTCGCTTATACGTTTTATTATTTAGTTTTTCGAATATATCTTTCAAACCATTTTCTTCATATTTTCTATCATGTTGATTCAAATCTCCGGTGATAACCATTTTACTGTTTTCACCTATACGCGTGAGTAACATTTTCATCTGATTCGGTGTCGAATTCTGCATTTCGTCCGCGATTATATAGGCGTTTTTAAACGTTCTACCCCGCATGTAAGCGAGTGGGCATATTTCTATCGTTTTTTCTTTCAGCATGTACTGTATTTGGTTTTGTGTGTAAAATTCTGAAAATATATCTAAGATGGGTCTAGTCCATGGATCCATCTTTTCTTCTAACGTACCTGGTAAATATCCGATATCTTCTTCTACGGATACAGTGGGTCTTGTAAGGATTATTTTATTGTATGCGTCATCGTTTAATCCATTTATAGCGGCATAACACGCAAGCATGGTTTTTCCAGTACCCGCTGGTCCTGTGGCGAAAATCATAGGTTTGTTACTGTACAGCACCCTGTTATATTTCTTTTGATTTTCATTTTTAGGAACCATGGATGGTATCTCCAAATCCATGTCAAACTGTTCTTCTTGGTATTCTGTTTCAAATGAACACGGTGATAATTTTTCTCGACGACACTTCCTACCCCCCATATATTTCTATGATATTATTAATGAAGGTCATCGCTCACCGGGGGTATTCGCTGCAGTTCAGAGATAACAGCAAAGAAGCCATAAAAGAAGCCATACACAGGGAGTATGACGGTGTGGAAATAGACGTACAGTTATGTGCGACCGGTGAAATTGTACTGTATCACGACGTATATTTAGGTAATCATTTTATATGTGACATGTCATTGGATACACTCCGGGAACACGGCGTTTGTACTTTACAAGATATCTATGATGAAATTCCATCTATTGAATATGTGTTAGTAATCATCGACATCAAAGGGGTTGATAGGACTATAGCGCATGAATTGGTAAAGTTTTACAGTTCAAGATCGATCGAACATGTGTATTTTTGTAGTTTCAATAGAAAAATTTTATATGATTTACCTCGAATGTTTAAATTAGGATCAACATTCGAGACAACGTTCAATAGAGAAGAATTTAGAACAATAACACGTGGTTTATCAGCTGTTATAGTTCACTGGACCTGTCTAGATGACGAGTTTATTTGGTATTGTAAATTACATAACATTCGCGTGTATACGTATACACACAAAGAAGACAAAGAACTTGAGTATATGTATAGGTATTATGTCGATGGTATCATAACGAATGGATTTTAGATGGGAATACTGGGTCTGGTTTTATTTACATAGTATATGTAACCACCTACTACCGTACAAAGTGCGAGTAAGATGTAATTGAATGAGTATTTTTTCTTTTCCGAAAGTTGAACAATTTTAGCGGCTTCTTCTTTATTTGGAAGCTTTGTCACGTTATTATTTAACATATCTATTTTACCTATGAGTGCGTAAAGTGCTTCTAGAATTTGAGCTTCTTTGTTAATTGGTTTTTCTTTGATATCAACTGTCGTAATTTCGAGAACCATGTACCATTTTGCGTCGGGTTGAAGTAACACGTACGATCCATTCGATTGATATTCGTTTATTGTGAAGTTCATTTTTTTAATTGAAATGGGGTTAAAATAATTTGTTTTTCTTTCGTAAGGTTTCCATTGTTTATCTCGTATTGCCGAGTGAGAACCGTGACTATAATGCCTTTCTAATGGTATTCGCGCAAATATTTGACTATTACGTTCATCGAGCATTTGTGCGACTTGTGGAATTTCTGGACAAATGATATCGATATACTTTGCGATATCTGATACGTGAGAATCGGAATTTGGATTTGCTTCTCCTATTTCAGTAACGTAAAAGTCTACCATTTTTATACCGAGAACTCTACTAGAATCTTCTACGTGTGTATTCGATTTGAGTGTGAGGTCAAGTGAAAATGTATTGTTCGTTCCATTTACATATTCAGAATCGACGACAATATACTGAATCTTTTTGGGTATATCCTGTAATGATAAAACCATCTTATAATGATTGAGATAAAAGTTTTGACTTAAGTCACACGATTTTTATAAATAATTAAACAAGATGACCGTAACGCGTCACACTGAACATGATGTTCTCGAACTTACATCTCAAATCGAAATTTTGCGCATGGAAAATGAACGTTTACGTGCGGAAAATGAAGATCTAAGATCGCGCGTGAAGCCTAAAAAGGAAAAACCAGTCAGAAAAAGATGCCCGCATACGACTGCGAAAGGTAGTCAATGCCTGAAGTTTTGTTGTGAAGGTTTTGAAACGTGTAAAGTTCATTCAAAACCACTAAAACCCGCGAAGCCAGCTAGACCCCCACGCGTAAAAAGACAGCAGTGTATTGGAACTAATATTAGAGGTAATCCATGTCGCGGAAAGTGTATAGAAGGTAAAACGTATTGTGAGCGACACGATCCTGATATACCCGTCGTATCAAAGAAACCGAAGCGTCAGGCGAAAAAGGTTGTACCTATGCACACGCATGGACCCGGGGAAAAACCGGTGATCCCGTGTAAATTGTGTCAAACACATGGAAACATGTTCAATCCAGGGACTGTGAATATTTGTTTTACAGAAACTCCGGGAATTGATGGATATACATTACGAAATCGAATTATAAAAAAAATTTGTGTATAGTAGATGGTTGATGGTATTGAATTTTTACTTTCAACGATTGTCGTGACAGCTCTTGCTCTTACACAAGTTGGTAAACATAACGATAATTCTATCAAACCTCGTAACGAAATTTTAAATAGACCCGAATATTTTATGATGGGAAATCAATATTCACCTAAGTTTAATAAGAAATGAAGTAAATATAAGTATTATACGAATTGTGATGAAATACTGTACGGTAACATGTCACATGTCAAAGGGGCCTCATGTGATGAGCGATAATCACAAATGTGCGGAGAGAAAGTTGATACGTCAATTATACGTATTGTGTTTAAAACGTGGTAACAAACCTCACAAATTTGCGAATTGGCTTCACCGCAAATTTGGAGAATTAACCATTTCAAGAAAAACTGCATATGGTGATGGGATTTCTATACCGTGTGTTTTGTGTAGAAAATGTTTAGAAAAATACGATATTCGTTGGTGTGCACACGACGGGAGAGGGTGGATTCATAGTAAAAAATCTGAATACATTCCTAAATCTCGACCGACACGGAAACAGAAAGATGTTTTGGGATTTGGGGATGATATTTGTCGTTCGATTATGTAGTAAAAAAATGTTTTGGTATATTTCTTCGATAAACATATTGTTCATGCGAGCATAGCCGTAAAATCCCGCGGTAATCCTTTCGATGAAGGTGGTGAATTTTTTGAACATGTGCCAATTGATAAATTCAGGGTTTTACTCCAAAA
>CEVW01028908.1_pt1 | contig 19585 bp, 14 predicted proteins | sample 427061 | NCBI WGS metagenome assembly CEVW01 (sample SAMEA2623774, study PRJEB7988) | marine metagenome | biome: marine biome (ENVO:00000447); feature: surface water layer (ENVO:00002042); material: "saline water (ENVO:00002010), including plankton (ENVO:xxxxxxxx)" | depth 5 m
GCGCAATGGTATCCAAGGGTAGTGGTGTATGATGAAAATGGATGGTTTAATGAGCCCTTTCATGCAGAGGGAGAATTCTATGGTGAGTTTGGGAATTATGAGGTCACAATGGATGTACCGCGTGGCTATATAATTGGTTCCACAGGAACCGTCACTAATGGAGATCCGGGTTGGGAAGAGGTTCGCGTAGACACCAGCCAGAAGTTTAGTCAGTGGTTAAAAGATTTTAAGAAAAACCGCTCTGAATACGACACAAGCGAAAGACGTATTGTAACGTTCTATGCCGAGGATGTACATGATTTTGCCTGGGTGACAACACCCAATTTTTTATACGAAAGCGGTAGTTGGAATGGCGTGGATGTTCATGTTCTTTATAATCAAAAAAATGGCAGGAAGTGGACCAAGAAGGTTGTTGCAAGGACAGAGCGTGCGGTCGAATGGCTTAGCACAAAGTTCGGAATGTATGCGTATCCGCAAGTTACCAATACCGATAGGCTCGCTGGTGGAGGAATGGAATACCCTATGCTCGTTATGGATGGCAGTGAGTCTGAAGGACTGATATTGCACGAAGTGGGACATATTTGGTTTTTTGGAATATTGGCAAATAATGAAGTTCGTGAGTCTTGGCTCGATGAAGGGTTTACAAGTTTTCAAGACCGCTGGTATATGATGGATCGATACGGTGATCAAGGGTTTGATATGAATAGCGGAAGGTTAAAAGATTGGCAAAAGAAGTACTGGAAGTTTTCAAGCGATCTAGGCAATACGCAATGGGGGATGATCGGATTTATGAGTAGCGGCCTCGATGAGCCGATCGGTCGTTCAACCTATATGTTCAAAAACACTAGAGCTGCAGGTGCAAACGCCTACACGAAACCATCCTTAATGCTTGACGAATTAAAATATATTTTAGGGGAAGAGACTTTTTTAAAAAGCATGCAGGAATATTATCGCCGCTGGAAACTAAAGCACGTAAACGAAAAGCGCTTTATAGATGTTGTTGAAGAGGTCAGCGGAGAGGACCTTGACTGGTTCTTCCGGTCCTGGCTTCACGATACTCGCCAACTTGATTATGGAATAAAAAGTTGGAAGAAAACGCAAAGAGCCAATGGCACGTGGGATGTTGCATTGGACATTGTTCGGCATGGGAAAAGAGATATGCCGCAATTGATCGAAACCAATTTAAAGGATGGGGCTACTCATAGAATCTGGTGGAAAAATCACAAATTCAGAACAGCGGATACTTTTACATACAACGTTCCGTCGGAACCAAAGAATGCAACGCTTGATCCGGATGTGCAAACAATGGATATCGATTTTAGAAACAATTTTGTTCAAACAAAAATGCCTTCAGAGATTATGTTCTACAGGCCCGGTATGCGCTACCGTCCGCGTAATACCTATGTGCTACAATACCACCCAACGCTTCAGTATCATGATGCCGATAGCTATATGCCTGGAGTAAAATTGAATAGAACGTATGGTCTAAATGAAGAATTGAACGTTGATCTAAATATTGGCACTGAAACGGGCAAAGCTTATTGGCAGGTATCGGGATGGAGACGTTATCTACATAGTGGACTGAGAAAGTACGATTACCATCTTTACGACCTTGGCGGAGTGAGGGGTTTTAAGATCTCATCGTCAAATACATTAGGTCCAACAAGCCCCACCACTTTATCTGTTGGGCTATCTGTGACAGATGCTTTCGATCTAAAACGAACCAATCTGTTTGATAAAGGATTGACATCAATTGTTTCAATTGGATTGTCAGATAGGAGATTGCCGGATGGATCGATGGTCATCGACTTTTCGCCAGGCGGTATTTCAGACTGGTCTTTCACCAGGCTAACTCTTGAGCAAAAGTTTGAAAAGAAAATTAAACTATTCGGGTTTCGAAACAGAGATGTCCTTGGATGGATATGGTCCGATGCAAAAGGCGTTCCTGTTCAAGAACGATTTACAGTAGAAGGAGCAGGTTCAGCGGCGATGCTTCAAAAAGGATACCTGAGAGATGCGTCTAGTTTTTATGGAGATATCGATCTGCGAAATCAATACCATTTGCCAGGCGATGTAAACCTACGTGCATTTGGAAACCAAAATTTTGTTGGCGCTGAGAAAATACTCTCAAACAACTTCGAGGCGTTTTTGCATAAAAGATTTGGGCCGATAAATTTTGAACTGGCCACTTTTTTAGATTATGGTATTTTATCCGGATCAAAGTTTGAATCGAACGATCAACTTTTTGATAATACCGCACTAATGGACTATGGTTTTGGGGTACGGCTGTCTACAAATATCTTCGGACAACCACTTTATCTACGAATAGATAAGCCTATCGATGCAACGATAGATGGTAATTCAATAGAAAAAATGAATGATTGGATCTTTAGTTTTCAAAAATCTATGTAGCATAGAACCTTTTTTATGAATGACATATCTACAATTAAAAAAATATTTGAACTAAAGACCATTGCTGTTGTGGGTATGAGCCCAAAACCAGAACGACCCAGTCATTATGTGGCTTTATACTTGAAAGAGAATGGCTACGACATCATACCCGTTAATCCGGGCCACGATGAAATTGCTGGTTTAAGATCCTACCCTTCTTTAAAAGATATACCCGTTGCGGTGGATGTTGTCGATGTGTTTCGTCGCTCGGAATTTGTTGAGCCTATCGCAAAAGATGCGATCGATATAGGGGCAAAGGCGCTCTGGCTACAGGACGGTGTAATTAATGATGAGGGGAGTAAGCTTGCTGAGGATGCAGGGTTAATGGTGGTTATGGATGATTGCATGCTGAGACAGCACAGACAATTTTAACTAACTAAGGCTTATTTTCTTTTAGATCGATTGTTGCTTTTGGGCCACTTATTCTTGTTGCGATTTTTTCTACGCTTTCTACGCTTATCGGGGTTGCTGCGTTTGCCAGTTCCTTTGTCTTTTTCAATATCAAGTGTGCTACCACCAAACTTTTTACCCTTGAGTTTTTTAAGAATACTATCAGCGTACTTTTCTTCAATCTCAAAAAATGAGGATGACTTCATGATTTCTATATTTCCAATATCTGCGCTACTTGAATCTAGACTTTCATTGATCAGTCCCATCAGTCGACCGGGATTCATTTTTCGCTCAGAGCCTATATTAATGTAAAAGCCCTTGAACTTTGAAAAGGACTGACTTCTATTATTACCTCTGCCTCTATTTTTTCTATCCCTATCTCTAGACTGACCTCTACCTTTTGATCTTCCACGCTCGTTCGATCGTCCAGATATATTTAAGTCTCGCGCATTTCTATAGTAAGATAAATATCGATTGAATTCAGCCGAAACAAATCGTTTGATTAATTCGTCTCGCTCCGTGTTTTCAAATTTTTTGTATATGTCTGGAAGAAATTGCGCGATCTGCTTTTCATCAACTTCAACATTTTCAACTTTATCGATAAGGTTATAGAGACGGGTCTTGCATACATCCATGCCGCTAGGAACATCTTCTTTTGCAAAATCTATACCGGTCCTTTTTTCAATCTCGCGAATTCTGCGAGTCTCACGGGAATGAATGATGGCAATTGAAACGCCCGCATTTCCAGCTCTTCCTGTTCTTCCGCTTCGATGAACATAGATCTCAAAATCATCTGGGAGATTGTAATTGATAATATGCGTGAGGTTTTCAACATCCAGACCACGCGCTGCAACATCTGTCGCAACGAGAAGCTGTATCTTGCGCTTGCGAAAACGCATCATGACCTCATCTCGCTCCGCTTGGGAAAGATCACCGTTAAGTGTATCTGCATTATAGCCGTCATTCATGAGCTTGTAGGCTACATCTTTTGTCTCGCGGCGTGTCCTGCAAAAAACGATCCCATAAATATTGGGGTTGATATCCGATATACGTTTTATGACCTCGTACCTATCTTTTGCATTAACAGTATAATAGATATGCTTAATATTTTCCGCGCCAATATTTACTCGCTGCGCTGATATCCTTTCCGGGTTTTGCATGTAGGACTTTGTAATGCCGATCACCTTTTGGGGCATTGTAGCTGAAAAAAGGAGTGTTTGTTTTTCTTTCGGGGTATGGGAAAGGATCATTTCCAGATCATCTTTGAAGCCCATGGTCAACATTTCATCAGCTTCATCAAGAACAATTCGAGCAATGCTGTCGATCTTTAATTTATTTCTTTTTATCAGATCTTTCGTTCTGCCAGGAGTTCCAATAACGATATGTACTCCCTTATTTAAAGCTTTAATTTGACCACGTATATCACTACCACCGTACACTGCTAATATGTTTAGACCGTTTATGTATTTTGAATATTTTGTGAGATCCTTTGCGATCTGAATACACAACTCTCGCGTTGGGCATAAAACTAGTGTGCTCGTATCCCTACTTTTCAAATCGGTTAAATGAATGGAAGGAAGACCAAATGCTGCAGTTTTTCCCGTTCCTGTTTGAGCAGTTGCGATCAAGTCCACATTTGAAGTTAGCAAATGAGGAATTGTCTTTGCTTGAACAGGTGTGGGCGTCTCAAAACCCATTTCTGTAATCGCTTTGAGGAGGTTGTCATCCAGATTGGTTTGTTTGAAATTTTCCATTTAGTAAATTTTTTGAATAAATAAAGAGTGGGCCTATTCGAGCCAACGAACTTACCGATTAAATTTGTAAGAATTCAGATAATGATTGATATATTTATTTATCTCAAATTGAGCATTACGACAACATGTGTACGTTTGTAATTTGATAAATAAAAATAATTCATTTATCAAATACTTTTAATTAATCCATTATAATATAGGGAGGTAGCATTATGACTTTTCAGGATCTAGGTAGTATAGGCGAACTTATTGCAGCAATAGCAACCCTGATAACTTTAGCCTATTTAGCGCTTCAGCTAAAGCAAAATACGACTGCGTTAAAATCTCAAACATTTCAACAAAGCAGTATGGATATGAGTCTGACTGCAAATTCAATATCAAGTGATGGCGATCTTGCTAAAATCATTATTAAAGCTGAAAATGGACTAACCGCACTGTCCTCAGATGAAAGGCTTCGTTTTCACTTTTGGATGCTTGTTGCCGTAAGAAGATTTGAAGCTATTTACATTCAGGCACTCTATGGATCAATTGAAAGGGAGAGGATAGAAGGGTTTGAAAGATCGATTATGTCGCTACTTTCAAATGTTGGTTCTGAATGGTGGAAATCGACTAAATCAGCATTTAGCAAAGAATTTATTGTATATGCTGATAACAATATAGCATCCGGTAGGTTTAGCTCAGCTGTTCATCCTGGTAAAGATGATTAAAATTAATTTTTAATCATTATCACCGGTAACCTCTAAATGAATAAGGTCATTATTTTTAATAATATATGAGATAAGATTTGGATTGCAGCACACTTCGCAGTCCCAGACTATTTGATTAGACGTATCACTTTGATCAATTTGGATTTCAAAGCTTTCAAAGCAGTGGTAGCAGTTTATAAAGTGTCTATCCATTGAATCATAAATATAAGTTGTGATTTTTCTAAAATTGTCTTTGTTGAATATTTATTGCGTGTATTTTAATAAATAATAATTGTATCTTCGCCTCTGATTTTCTAATCAGTTAATTATAAATAAACGTAAAAAGAAAGAGATACAATGTCTAAAACAAATTCACTTTTTGATCAGATTCAATCTTTATATGCAACTTTTGAAGAAGAGCATGCAAAAAATGCTGGCGGTAACAAAGCTGCTGGAAGCCGTGCTCGTAAAGCATTAGGCGAAATCAAGAAGCTTGTAACTGCATACCGTAAGGCATCTGTTGCTGGTGAATAATTAACGTTAAACGTTAATATCATTTTATAAAGCCCTTCAGCGATGAAGGGCTTTTATTTTTATGTACCCATTTTTACTTTAACCAAATCGAATTTGAAGCACTATCTTTATTAATTGTGCCTAGTTGCTGAGAGCAAATAAATTCAATAATATTATAGCATGAATAATAACATAAGAAACATAATGCACTTAGTTGAAGGTATTCAAACCCAGGATGGAGCTGGCGTGAATCTTACACGAATCATCGGGAGCCCTGAGCTGAATATGCTAGACCCGTTTCTTTTATTGGATGAATTTGGAAGCGATGATCCTAACGATTACATTGCAGGATTTCCACCACATCCCCATCGCGGTTTTGAAACTATAACTTATATGATAAACGGCAAATTCACACATAAGGACAGCGCTGGTAATGAAGGACATCTTTCTGATGGCGGTGTCCAATGGATGACCGCAGGAAAGGGTGTTGTACATAGTGAAATGCCTGAACAAACTGAGGGGCTAATGCGGGGATTTCAGCTATGGTTAAATCTTCCTAAAGAAAAGAAAATGATCGATCCAGTCTACCATGATATTCAACCTGAAAAGATACCATTGGTTTCTTTGGAGAACGCAGCAGTAAAGGTAATCTCGGGCGAATTTCAATCTACAAAAGGACCTGGCCGCCCTCATACTGGCGTACTCTATTTGGATGTACATCTAAATGGTCCTACGGATATTTCGATCCCAATTAATGAAAAATGGAATGGCTTCATCTACGTCTATGAAGGTGAAATTGAATCCAATTTAAATGTAACCAAAGGAAATTTAGCCGTTCTTGAAACCAGTGGAACATTTAATTGCAGCTCAACTTCAGATAATACCAGATTTATCCTAGCTGCAGGTGAACCTCTTAACGAACCCGTAGCACGCGGGGGCCCATTTGTAATGAATACTAAAGGCGAAGTTCTACAAGCATTTGATGATTATCAATCGGGTAAACTAGGTTAGCTACTTATGACAAATAGAAGCATTATAGAGGTGGTTGGTCTAGTCAGCGTTATTGGCTCATTGGTATTTGTTGGTGTTGAGATCAAGCAGAATACAGCAGCAGTGCGAGGTGCGACCCAGCAAGCTGTCTCTTCTCAAGTTTCCGAAATGTATCGCATTGTTTCTGAAAATGAGCGCATGGCATCGCTTGTCAATCAGGCATTACAAGGTGATAGTAAAAGCGACTTAAGTGATAGCGATTACATTAGTTTTTGGAACTTTCAAATGATGGGCTTAAGACGCATTGAGAATATTTATCTTCAGTATAAAAATGGACTCCTAACCGAAGATGCTTTTAGTAGGATCGGCATGGGGATCTATAGAACGAAATTAGTGCGCGAAGTATGGGAAGAGCGTAAGGGGGATTTTGAGAAAGATTTTGTAATATTCTTTGAGAATTTGAGGGATAATGAATAATAGAATAATCTTAGAAGGGGTCGGCATCTTTAGTGTGATCGGCTCTTTGCTATTCGTCGGTGTGGAGATCCGGCAAAATACGGCAGCGGTTCGCGGTGCAACTCAGCAAGATATCTCTTACCAAATATCAGAAATGTATAAGATTGGTGTTGAAAACGATAAGATAGCTTCCATCATGACCAGGTCTTATCAGGGTCTCAAGAAAAGCGATTTGACCGATACGGAATTTTTACAATTCTGGTTGTTCTCCATGCTTGGCTACCGGCGCGTTGAGAACATCTATCTTCAATACAAGAATGGATTCTTGACCGAAGAAGCGTTTGATCGCATTGGAATGTCGTTTTATAGGACCCCGATCCAACTCGAGATCTGGAAAGAGAGAAAAGATGACTTTGATCCTGAGTTTGCCTCCTTTTTTGAAACCCTTCGGGACAGCGCACAATGAAAAGAATAGCTTTTATTATTTTACTATCGTTGCCAGTAGCGCAAGGACAGCTTATCAAGCTACTTCCTAGCTGGACCACCTACAGCTCTAAAGGTCTTTTTGATCATCGCGGGGGCTTTAGTTTTTACAGCGCTTCAAAGGTAAAATCTCTTTCCGAAAAAAGGCAGCTTCACCTCAGCGCTGGATCGTCGCTTTTCATTCATTCGGTTACTGCGGGAATGCGTTACGACTTTGATAGTCCGCTGGAGTTTTTCAATCGTTCGTATGCCGTGACCTCGCTTGCTTTATGGGCGCTACCAACCCAAACGTCAGAATCGATGAATCTACGGCCAGTTGCAATGGTCTCTTGGGGTCTTGAAAAGGATCTGTCTGAGAAAACCTCAATACATATGGGTCTTTTGATAGGGGGAAGTATTTCCGGTAAGGGCTCTGGAGTTGACATCTATACCGCCCCGACCCTTAGCTACGTTAAACGCTGGTAGCATCATCACAAGACTTCGTTTAGCGTTCCTTTTTCTGTTTGTTGCCTGTAGCTCAACGGAGGACAAGGAGATAGTCGTTGAGTGCCTGGAGACCAAGTCCCCTCCTTTTGACGGAACCATCTTTATCGATCCCGACATTATCACTCCGGATGATCCAACAACCTTTCTTGATCTGAACTACGCTGGAACCGGGTCGCGTACGATGTACGATCGCCGAAATGGTGGGGCGTGGGTGACGCTGGTCCCGTATTTGTTTAACGCACGCTTTGATGATGATCAAACCATCGAGATCCAGGTCAACCCTGAATTTGGAACCAAAGAACTAGCAGAAAGCTTTGCAAATAAATTTGCTCCAGTGATCGGTAGACTTACCACGGAGCTGAGGCGAGACGTTGAGACCGTATGGATCCATCGAGGAATGGAACCCTTTGGAGGCGGCAACAACAATCTACTTATTCATACAGATTGGTCCGAGCGTCACTACGAACGGCAAGGAATATTGGAAGAGACCTTTGTTCATGAAGCGGCACACACCTCGCTCGATGCTCGGCACGCACAGAGTGCGGAATGGCTCCAGGCACAGGAAGCGGATTGCCACTTTATTTCAACCTATGCAGAAGAAAATCCGTTGCGTGAGGATATTGCCGAAAGTTATTTGCCGTACCTTGCGGTTCGCTTTCGTCCAGACCGGATCTCTGAGGCCTTGAAGCGCCAAATAGAATTGACGATCCCAAACCGAATCAAGTATTTTGATTCGCAAAAATTTAATATGTATCCGATTGAGTGACACTGCTCACTACTGAAAAAAAGATAACATATTTCTTTATATAATTTTTTAATTTTAGGGATGATTCCACGTACCTTTAAAACAGTAATTGTCCATCTAGCTTTCTGCCTTGGAATTTTATTTTCCCAGCAATCTAGCGTGATAACTGTGGCAGTGATCGACTTTGAACAGGAAGGTCTCAGTGAGCTTGAGGTTCAAACGCTCACCCAGCGTTTTATTTCCGAGCTTGAAAAAACAGCAAAAGCGATCCTTTTTGATGGAGAGGTGGTAAAGTCGCAGATACGTTCTGCTGGTTATGAGCTAAATGCATGTAAAAAAGCAGACTGCGTAGTTGCTGCAATAGGCGATAGTTTAGGGATGCAGTATATCATTACGGGTTCTATTGAAAAGAATAAAGAACGCTACGGACTTAGCGCCCTTTTGACCGACGTTGTTACCGGTGAAGAGGAGCGTATCATCAACACAAATTACAATGGTCCGGTTGATGGCATGATCACTGAGCTTGAGATCATGGCCTGGGAGATCATGGATCAAAATCCACCAGAGTCGTTAGTTGAAAAACGCAAAGGCAAAACCAAAAAGAAAATCAAGAGACCCAATGCTAAAACTTCACTGGGAGCACTTGCACGCGCTACGGTAGTACCTGGGTGGGGACATCGCTACCTGGGGCAAAAAAATAAAAGCTATGCGTTCTTTGGCTTTGAAACAGCAGCGCTCACTTTTGGGTATTTATTCTACAACGACTATAAATCTGCCTATGATGATGTTGATAAATATTGGTCGGAATATAAAAAATCAACCGATCATGATCTTTTACAGGAATACAGGGCAAAGACATTAGAAGCAGAGCAGGTAATGATCGACAACAACAATAATTTGACGCTCTTTTTTCGAATGGCTGGAGTTATTCACGTGATCAATATGCTCGATGCGTATATGACTGAGATCGCTCCACAGGGAATTGCTGAAAAAACCCAAATAGAGCTAGGGTACGATCCAATCATTCAACAGCCCCAACTGAGGTTCTCAATTGCGCTGGATTAACACAATATTAATTTTAACTTCAGTTTTACTTGTTTCCTGCGATCTGATCGACCCTGAGTTTGATAATCCGTTGGATGTTCAAAATAATGAGCCCCCCGCGTTATTGATCAGCCCCGAAGACTACACGTCTAGTATGGGTCAAAGCGTTGAGATCAGTTTGTATGCACTTGAAGTTGAGGGTGTGGCAGGTATGCGCGCACAAGTCAATTATGATGATACAATGATTGAGGTGACTCAGGTAGTACCGGGCACCTTTTTTGACAGCAACCAAACTCCCCTGTTTGTATATGATGATGATACAAACGGAAGGATCGATGTGTATTCTGTCTTTTTAGGCAGCGACAAACAGGTATCTGGTACAGGCAATATTGCTATCATCACCTTTAGGGTCATTTCTAATGGCGAGACAGTAATACAGGTATCAAACGAATCCCAATTACTTGATTCAAATGGTAACTCGATACCGATTCAGAGTTTTGGTGAAGGAGTGATCCGTGCGCAATAGCATATTTTTAAAATATAGCTTAACCGCATTTCTTTTTATCGCCTTTATCGATCAAGCTGCTTCACAGAACGAAAATTTTGAATTAACTAAAGCCGACTCGTTGGCTTACAACGATTCGACCTCTGCGGTTGATTTTGAGACCTATTTAGCAAATCTTAAACTTGAGAAAAAGAAAGAGATTGAGCGCGCTGAACCTGATGAGGTGGAGCAGTCCCCTGAAATGTTTTCTAAGAGCGCATCGCAAAATCAATCGGCTTCTATGATGTCCACGGTAACCTTAACCTTTACCAATGCCGGAGCAACCGGTCATACAGGCCCAACGCAAAATCAGATCAATACCGCCTATTCGGGAACGACCCTAGAAAGCAAGGTCACGATCAATACTCAAGGCATTCAAGAATGGACAGTTCCCGCTACAACCACCTACACGATCGATGCCTACGGAGGCGAGGGTGGTGGAACTGCTCCCGGTCAAGGCGCCCGCATGAAAGGTGACTTTGACCTTACAAAGGATGACGTGATCAAGATCGTGGTGGGGCAAAAAGGAGTAGCCGAAACCTATACCCGCAATTCACGAAATGCAGGCGGCGGTGGCGGCGGAACGTTTGTAATACAATCCCCTTACAATAACACCGCTTCGGTGCTAGTGATAGCTGGCGGCGGCGGTGGCGGCGGAACCGATGAAGACGGTAGTCTCGCTGATGGAATTACCCAAACGCATACGGGCGATACCGGTAGCGAAGGATATGGTGGCGATAATGGCTCTAATGGTTCAGGCGGCGCTGGTTTTCTGGGTGATAGCCCTGCAAACACACCCCACTCTGGTCATGTTAGGGCTTATGCCTTCGTTAACGGAGCTGTAGGTGGACAAGGTTCAACTAGTGGTGGAAGAGGATACGGAGGTTTTGGCGGTGGCGGTCCAGATGGCTATGCTGAGGGCGGCGGTGGCGGCGGATATAGCGGCGGTGATGGAACAGATGATGGAGACTCAGCATATGGCGGAGGTTCCAAGAATTCAGGAACGAATAAGACCGAGACTGCTGGTGCACGCAGTGGACACGGTCAGGTCATCATTACGTACATACCCGGTCCATCCATGACCATAACGGCAGCCAATAGTAGTGGCACCGCGGTTGCTGATGGGGCGACCACGAACGACGCTACGCTTACTTTAACGTTTACGTCAAGCGATGCAACCTCCAATTTTGCCGTGGGCGACATCACCGTCTCAGGCGGTGCGATCAGTAATTTTGCGGCCACCAGTTCGACCGTCTATACCGCAACCTTTACGCCATCAGCCAATGGAGCTACCACGATCGATGTAGCGGGTGGCACGTTCACGGATGCTGAAGGGGATAACAATCAAGCAGCAACCCAGTTCAACTGGACCTACGATACCGTAGCGCCAACCATCAGTTCGGTGTCTTTAGCTGCAAACAATGCTACGATCGCAGTTACTATGAGTGAGGCGGTCTTTAACACGAATGGTGGCTCTGGAAATTTAGAAGCCACCGATTTTAGCTTTTCTTTATCTGGCGGAAACGCTACGCTATCCTCAGCAACGCCATCCAGTATTTCCATCAGTGGTAACGTGTATACGCTTGGAATTGGTCTAAGCTCAAACATGGTTTACGGCAACGAGACCCTTACGGTCACTCCAGTGGCCAACAGTATCTATGATGTGGCAGCAAACGCTGCAGCTACCAGTCAGTCCAATAACACCGCTACCTTGAACGGTTTTGCGCAGCAACTCGGTTCTGATATTGACGGCGAAGCAGCAGGTGATGAATTCGGATCTAGTGTTTCTATGAATGCGGTTGGCGATCGTATGGCTGTCGGTGGATGGAGGAACGATGGTACTGGTGACAACGCGGGTCACGTGCGCATGTATGCGCTCTCATCTGGTTCTTGGTCGCAAATGGGCTCTGATATTGATGCAGAAGGAGCCGGTGACTATATGGGTTGGAGACTATCTATGAATGCTGCTGGTGACCGGGTAGCGATCGGCGCCTATCTTAATGATGGCAATGGTACGGATGCGGGTCATGTGCGGATCTATAGCTGGGACGGCTCTGCTTGGAGTCAAATGGGCTCTGACATTGACGGCGAAGCAGCCGGTGATAATTTTGGATTTTCAGTTTCTATCAACTCGGCCGGTGACCGCGTAGCGATCGGTGGCCCCGAAAATGACGAAAGCGCTTCACGGGCCGGTCATGCTCGCGTGTACGCGTACGCTAACAATGCATGGACCCAACTCGGTTCCGATATTGATGGGGAAGCGGTGAACGATAGGTCGGGTCGAACCGTTTCTATAAATGCAGCAGGGGATCGTGTGGCCGTTGGTACCGGCGAAAATGACGGGACCGCGAACAACGCGGGGCACGTGCGTGTATTTGAATATGCTTCAGGGTCATGGAGCCAATTGGGCGGTGATGTTGATGGGGAAACGTCACTGGATTATTTTGCGCATTGGTCTTTAGACTTGAATGCTGCTGGCGATCATTTTGTGGTTGGCGCTCACCTAAACGATGGCAATGGTGGTAGCTCGGGCCACACCCGTGTCTATAAGTATTCTTCTAATTCTTGGTCTCAGTTAGGGTCTGACATTAACGGAGAAGGAGCCGGCGATGAGTCAGGGTGGGATGTTTCTATTAACGATGCAGGTACTCGAATAGCGATCGGCGCTGCCAATAACGATGGTAATGGATCCAATTCAGGCCATGTTAGGATCTTTCATTATGCATCGGACAGTAATAGCTGGGTTCAGGTTCAAAGCGATATCGATGGTGAAAATGGGTCTGATTATTCTGGTCGAGCTGTTTCTTTGAACGCAGCAGGAGACCGCGTGGCTATTGGTGGCCGTTCTAATGATGGCGGCGGCAATAGTTCGGGTCACGTGCGCGTGTACGATCTGAAGGAGATCCCAGATGCGGTAGCTCCTACCATAAGTTCTGTTTCTTCATCTACCAACAACGGGTCCTATAAAGCAGGTGATGTTGTCGCTATCACAATCACTTTCTCAGAGAACGTCATTGTATCCGGTACCCCGCAATTAACGCTTGAGACCGGTTCCTCTGATGCGGTAGTGAACTACTCTAGCGGCACTGGCGGCAGCGTTTTAACATTCAACTACACGGTTGCAAACGGAAATACAAGCGCAGATCTAAATTATCTCAGCACCAACGCACTTGCCTTGAACGGCGGAACCATAAAAGATGCGGCAGGAAACAATGCGACATTGACCTTGCCCGCGCTGGACGACTCAAACGCACTTGCATCCAATAAGAATTTAGTGATCGATACGACTGTTCCTACAATGACGATCACCGCAACGGATGGATCGAATAATGTAGCAAGTGGATCCACCACAAACGATGCTACACTTACGCTCACCTTTACCAGTAGCGAAGCAACCTCAAATTTTGCCTCATCAGACATCACGCTTGGTAGTGGTGCGATCAGCAACTTTACCGCTGTAAGCTCTACTGTATATACCGCCACGTTTACCCCTTCCAATAATGGAGCGACCTCCATTGATGTAGCTCAAAATAAATTTACCGATACGGCTGGAAATAACAACTTGGCTGCAACCCAGTTCGCGTGGACCTACGATAGCGTCGCGCCAACAATATCCATAACAGCAAGCGATGGTAGCAATGCGATCGAAGATGGTGCAACTACCAATGATAATTCAATTGTAGTTACGTTTACCACATCTGAGCCCACATCTACATTTGCGGTAGGCGATATAACAGTTTCTGGCGGAACGCTATCGAGTTTTTCTGCAACAAGCTCAACGATCTATACCGCAACCTTTACCCCAACAAATAATGGGGCCACTACTATTGATGTCGCCCAAGCAACCTTCATCGACGCTGGTGGTAATAATAATTCTGCTGCTACTCAGTTTAATTGGACATACGATACTACGTCCCCTACTGGCACATTTACTGCAACCAATAGTAGCGGTAGCGCTGTAGCAATTGGATCAACATCCAATGATTCTCAGATCACTCTATTCTTCACCACAAGCGAAGTTATTACAGGATTAACAGTTGAAGATTTTGTAATAACTGGAAATGGTGCAGTTAGTGATCTGAATATTGTAAGCTCTACCCAATCATCGGTTGTATTGACCCCAACTGGATCCGGTCAAATCACTGTCACGGTTCCAGCAAATTCTGTAGTGGATGCTGCTAATAACCTCAATACTAATGACGTGGTATTTTCATGGACGTATGATGGTGATCAGCCTACAGTCTCTATTGCTGCTGTCAATACTGAAGGTGAACTTGTTACAGATGGCGCAGTGACAAATGATCTTAAACTGATTTTAACGCTAACTTCATCAGAGCCAACTACTAATTTCGATCAATCCGATATTACGGTCAAAGGAGCCAGTCTTAGTAATTTCAGTGCTACATCATCTTCAGTGTATAGCGTTGACTTAACACCAATTTCTGATGGAGCGATAACACTCAGCGTGAAAGCGAATCGTTTTACCGATAGCTCAAACAATAACAATATTGCATCCACCGAATTTAATTGGACCTATGATTCTATAGCCCCAACCGCTACTATTGCAGCAACCAACAGTTCTGGAGTATCCATATTAAGCGGATCAACAACAAAAGACGACAGCGTTTTCTTCGCAATAACGATGAACGAATCAATCGCAAATTTTCAGCAAAGTGATGTCACTACCACAAATGGACAGATCGCTACTTTTACACCTGTCTCCTCCACTGTATACAACCTTCTATTTATTCCAGGTGACGGCGAAAGTACTTTAGAGATCGCAGCTGGAGCATTCACGGATGCGGCAGGAAATAATAATCAGGCTAGCGACAAATTCATCTGGATATATGATGGAGTGAAACCATCGATCGAGATAGCTGCAAGTAATGATTCAGGTATAGTTGCGTCGGGTTCACTATCAAATGACCCTGTACTGAATATTACATTCACTTTATCAGAATCAACTTCTAATTTTTCTGATTCTGATGTTACGTTAATTGGGGGTGCATTATCTAGCTTTACGTCTGTTTCAGATACAGTATACTCCGCTGTTTTCACCCCTACTAGAGATGGGGATAATACTATTCGAGTGAACGCAGATGTATTTACAGACCTATCTGGAAATGGTAATACTGCAAGCAACTCCTACGAGTGGACCTATGATGGAACACCTCCTAGCATTAGTTTTAATGTTGTTAATGAAGACAACCTCATCGTTCAAGACAGCTCGACTACAAACGATAAGAAGATATATTTAACTTATACCATCTCTGAGAGCGTATCAGATTTTGATGAGTCCGACTTAGAAATTACCGGTGGAGCAATAACAAGCTTCACAGCAACCTCATCTCAAGTGTACACCTTTATCTTTACTCCAAATAGCGATGGTGAAACTTCTATCGTGTTGCCTGTATCTGCATTTAAAGATCCTGCTGGAAATAGCAATGCAGAATTATTAGACTTTCATTGGACCTTTGATGGAACCGGTCCAACGATGACGATATCTGCGACCAGCGGAACAGGTGAGAGTGTACTAAGTGGATCTGCATCCAATGATGATCTATTATTGATGACCTTTAGCTCTTCCGAACCCACTCAAGATTTTGCTGAAACAGACATTACAATTTCAAATGGATCTATCACGAACTTTACAACAATATCCGCAACCGTTTACATTGCAACATTTAAGCCAATCAATAATGGCCCAACAAAAATTGAGATTTTTGGATCTACGTTTTACGATGCGCCTGGGAATGCCAATATTGTAGGCGAAACCTTTGCATGGTACTTTGATAACGGTGCACCGGCTATTGGTCAAGTAAATGAAGGCTACACAGATGATATTGACTGGGTTCGCTTAACGCTTCCGGTGAATTGGAACGGCTTCACCGATCCATCTGGTATCGATTTTTATGAGCTTGCAATTGGTACTACCCCTGGTAAAGATGACCTGATCTCCTGGTTTAATGTAGGAAAGGATTCATCGCGTGTTGTCCCTATCCTTGATGTGGAGGCTGGTACGCAATATTTTTCAAATGTAAGAGCAACGGACATGGTAGGTAATCGTTCTATTGCTGCAACATCTGATGGGTTTCAGATCGATTTCACCCCACCAGAAATTATTGCAGCTTCCATTGATTCAGAGACACTGCTTCCCCTTACTCAAAATATAGCACTGAGCTATACAATATCAGAAAGTATACAGTTTGCCGAAATTAGTATTAATTCAAATGAGGGTACGGAAACATACGGTTTCGATTATGCGATAGTAGATTCAACTACAATTGAAATCAACATCCCCGCTCCATTCATTAGCGGTGACTTGTTAAGAGTTTCCATTGGCAAGATGATAGACAAAGCCAGCAACCAATCTTTAAGATACGAATATCAATACCCCATTAGCCTTTTGGGGGATTTTGACCTTGATGGTTCAATTGATGTTCAAGATTTCAATACGTTTGCAACTGCGTGGCAGAATCAAGATATTCGATATGAGCTAGGACCGGTAAGTGGAAATGTTCCATTTTTAAAACCAAATTTTGACGGTATTTATGATCTTAGCGATGGAATGGCCTTTTATTTTATGTGGCATTGGGATCAAGATCAATTCAGCAAGATGCTAACCAAAACATTTTCTACCCAAGGGGATCCTGTTGCAATGACGCATAGCGCTGATTACTTTACGGTCTCCGCGCCAAAGAACGCCCATGCTGCTGAGATCATTCTGAATTATTCTCCCGCTGAACTTCAAGTTGGTCTATCAAAATTATCAAACGATAAAGGTATAAATACACGACTTTCGAAAGTAGACACCACTTCAGGAAGAATATTGATCCATCAAATCCTAAGTGATGATAATATAGTTTTTGATATAGATACCTATGGACGCAGTACTTCAAATCTGCAAGTATCTTATGAATTCATTGATAAGAACAATACGATGATTAGTGTAGGATCTTTGGATTATGAATTAAAACCTATTCCTGCACAATTTGCTCTTCAGGATAACTATCCGAATCCTTTCAATCCATCTACAACGATTCGCTATGATATTCCGAATGATGCCTTCATTAATATTGCGATCTATGATATTGCGGGAAGAGAAATTGCTCGCCCAATTAGTATGCTACAGAGCGCAGGTTATCATTCAGCGGTGTGGAATGGAACGAATCAAAAAGGAGAAATGCAAGCTGCGGGTATTTACTTCTATCAAATCCAGACCAAGGATTTTGTTCAGACTAAGAAAATGTTACTCTTGAAGTAACACCTGTATGAGTGCATTCAATTCCACTAACCCAGCGGTCATTTTTGATCTTGACGGTACGCTTGTTGATACGGTTGAGGATATAGCAAACTCTGTAAATGATGTATTGGATAAGTTTGGCTATCCAACGCATTCAATTGAATTTTACAAAGAAAATATTGGTGGAGGAATTAACGACTTGATCAACCGTTCTCTTCCAAAAAAGCACAATATCACCACTGAAAGCTATATTGAGTCACTTGATTTTTTTTACGAAGAACACTTAAACAAGAATACAAAAGTATATCCATATATTTATGACATACTAGATACTCTGAAAAATAAAAATATCCCTATCGCCGTTATATCAAACAAACGCCATCCATTCACATTGAAATCGGTAGATGAATATTTTTCAGACTATGTTGACATAACCATTGGTTCTGGATCGGATTACCCTTTGAAGCCTGACCCGAAGAGCGCAAAATTTGTTTTGAGTGAATTCAACTCTAGAGCAGGAGACAGTTTTTTTGTAGGGGATACTGGCTACGATATTACTACTGCTCAAAATGCAGGCATGATATCTTTAGGTGTTTTGTGGGGAATGAGTACTGGGGCAAAACTTTCCACTTTTAATCCAGACCACATATTTGAAGAACCCGAGCAGCTTCTTAGGTTTTTTGATGCTCTTTAAGATGAAGTTTACTAGGTTATAAATCTATTTAAGCAATAAATTATATTATGAAATTCAAGCCAATACTATTCTTTTTACTGATTGCCGCATTGCACGGCCAATGATCACTCTGAAGTAATCCATCCTTGCCAGTTGGCGAGGCTGACAAAGGCATTGGTGCTGTCAAAGGCAAAGCACACTATGGAGTTCAGATGCAATCATCTATTATTGATTGGTGGCATGATCCTATTGATAGCAATGAACCATACAAACATAGCGGAAAGCTTAATACATTAATCATTCGACCTAGTGTCATTTACGGTATATCTGACAGATTAAATCTTTTAGTTTCAACCCAGATCGGAATAAGATCAATGATTTGGGATCAAAAAGGAAAATCGATTCATCATCGCTCTGAAAGCACATTTGAAAATTTTGCCAATGCAAATCCAGGCTGGCTTGGAGATTCAAAGATCGTTTTGCGATATCTTTCCAGAAATGACGGAATGGGAGAAGGGCTACGGATAATTTATGGTGGAGGTTTAAGCATTCCATCCAATAGCGTATTAACGTCAGATCCATTCTTTTTAAATGGTGATGAAAAAACAGATCATAGGCATTTCAGCCTGAGCACAGGATCATATAAATATATAGTCGAAACACAGTTATTCTTTAAGCAACCAGCTAACCCTGTTTTTTATGGCGGTTTTTTGACATATGAATACCCAATTGCTGAAAACCAATATAATTATATTCCACCCCCTCTTTTAAATATATCACTTTCAGCAACCTTTAAGCGTTTTGATGAGCGCGATTCTTCAATAGGGTACGGGTTAGGTATTTTGCAAAGCGGACAAGGTTATTGGAATGAAATAAAAGAGCCAAACTCAAAATCGCTAAGCATTGCTCCAACTTTATCTTATTTGGTAAATTCACGAATGGGCGCACTTTCATTCAATATTTCTAAGCCAATTTTTTTAAAAGGAGCTTTTTATTCCAATGAAGGAAATCTTGGCCAAGGAAGCAATATTTGGCAGTTTACGGTCAGTATAAGAAAAGTTTAAGGTAAAACAATAGTGACTTTCATGTTTGCAAAGTTTTCACTAGATTAAAATATTAATTAAATA